>FWWL01000356.1_pt1 | contig 128632 bp, 126 predicted proteins | sample 2228331 | NCBI WGS metagenome assembly FWWL01 (sample SAMEA103939775, study PRJEB20133) | metagenome | reverse complement strand
CCATTTTACCCTACCTTTGATGAGAACATCGATTTTTCTGAGCGCCGTCGGGTCCTCCCGCCTGTCTCACCGCACCGATTGCTCGCCACGCTCTGTTTGTCTATAGGCAAAACGTGCGGCAGAAGGATCATCCCAGCCCAAGGTGATTTGCCATAAGAAAACGAACGCACCGGAGGCATCGTAGAGATCGCCCTCTCCACATCACGTCGAGCGGATCAGTCCGCCGCCCAGCCTTCCCCAAGGGCCACTCCCGTGTGCGCCTGCCTCAGAATCACCTACCAGCCTTGCCGTCGAGTCGCAGGTGGCGCAGGATTCCCTCTCCGCGCCGGCAAAGCTGCTGCGCGATCGCTTCAAAGGTGGAATTCCCGTGCAGCTCGGACAGCACGGGTAGAAGGGCATTCCATGGCTCCTGTGCTTAGCCAGAGGGGATCGGCGTGCCGGTAGCTGCGGGCGATCAGCGGAGGTGCTTCCTTCGTTCGGTCGGACTTCAGAACGGGTGTAAGGTTGTCGCCTTTCAGGCCCAGCTGTTTGTGCTCGAGAAGTCCTAGGCAGACTCGGCCGCAAGCCACCGCACGCTGGTTCGAGAACCCAAAGTGTTTGTGCGCGATTTTTCCCTAAAGCGTTACGCCAGTGGCGTAAGGCTTCAGGGATTTTTGCCATATCTTATGTGTAGTTTGTATATAGAACAACCCCGGCGGACTGTCTGCTAGTAATCCTTTTGGCGTTTCAGGGTGGTCCGCCGCGCTCCGCTCATGCCGACTGAACAGACCATCTCGGAACTGATTGCCGGGGCACGACGAGGCGAACCCCAAGCATTCAATGCGCTGTATGCTCAGGTGTACGAGGCGCTGCGCCAGCTTGCCCATCGAATGCGCCAGAAACGGGCGACCACGCTCAGTACGACGGCGCTGGTGCACGAAGCCTATCTGCACCTGCTGCCTTCTCATGACCTTGACTGGCAGAACCGCACCCACTTTTTCCGGGTAGCGGCCCGGGCCATGCGTCAGGTGCTGGCCCACGAAGCCCGCCGCCGCCAGGCCCAGAAGCGTGGAGGTGGCCTCTGCACGGTGACCTTCTTCGAGGCGCTGCACGGCACGTCGATCCCCATCGAGGAAATGCTGACGCTGGAGCAGGCCCTTCAGGAACTGGAAGCGCTCGACGCCCGCCAGGCCAGGGTGGTTGAATGCCGGCTGCTGGCCGGGATGAGCATCGAGGAAACGGCCGAAGCCCTGGGCATCAGTCCGGCTACGGTCAAACGAGACTGGCGAATTGCCCGTGCCTTTCTGGTGCGCCAGCTCACCCGTTAACCTTCACCAACCGGTCTACGTCATGACGCCCGATCGCTGGCAACAGATGCAGGCGCTTTTCTTTGCGCTGGTGGACTTGCCACCCGATGCACAACAGGCCCGACTCGCAGCACTTCAGGCCCGGGACCCTCAGCTCGCCGAAGAACTGCAGGCTCTGCTCCTGGCAGATGGCCAGACGCTGCCGCTGCTGGACGACACACCATGGTTCGAAGTGGAACCGGATGATCCCATCCCCGAACAACTTGGGGCGTACCGACCGATCCGACTGCTGGGGCGCGGAGGCATGGGGTTGGTCTACCTGGCAGAACGGGCCGACGAGACCTTTCAGCAGCAGGTAGCCCTCAAAATGGTGCGGCCTGATCTGCTGGACCGAACGTTCATTCGGCGTTTCCTGCAGGAGCGCCAGATCCTGGCCCAGCTCAATCATCCAGGTATTGCCCGCCTGATCGATGGCGGGGCCCTACCCGACGGCCGCCCTTTTCTGGCCATGGAATACGTCGACGGCATTCCCATCGACCGATTCTGCGACGACCATTGCCTCTCAATCGCCGCGCGCATTCGCCTCTTTGACCAAGTCCTGGAAGCCATCGCCTACGCACACCGCCACTTAGTCGTCCATCGCGACCTGAAACCCTCGAACATTCTGGTAACCGAGCAAGAAGGGACGCCGCGCATCAAGCTGCTCGATTTCGGCATTGCCCGGCTGCTCGATGCCGAAGCCTCCACGCATACCCGCACCGAACAATACCTGCTCACGCCCGCCTACGCGGCCCCAGAGCAGCTCACCGGCCGGCTGATCACGACGGCCACCGATGTATACGCCCTGGGCACGATCCTGTACCAATTGCTCACCGGACACCTTCCCTTTGAAGGGCCATTTCCTAAGCTCGTGGCCCATATCTTGGAGCAAGAGCCAGAGCGTGCCTCCCACGTTGTAACCCGTCTGGCGGCGGGCGACGACGGAACGCCGGTGCCGCCAGCGTCGCTGGCAGCCCGTCGGAACACCTCCCCCGAACGCCTCCGTCGCCAGCTCCGCGGTGACCTGGAGGCCATCCTGGGCAAAGCGCTCCGGAAGGAGCCGGCTGATCGCTACGCTTCGGCCGAGGCGCTGCGAGAAGACCTGCAGCGCTATCTGCAGCAGCAGCCCGTTCAGGCCCGCCGCGGCACTACCGGCTACCGCCTGCGCCGCTTCGTGCAGCGCCATCGCCAGGGTGTCTTGCTAACAGCCGGGGTGCTCATGCTGCTCGTGCTCCTGGTCTTCTACCATCTGGATCGGCTGGCACGCGAGCGCGACCTGGCTCGCCGAGAAGCAGCCCGCGCAGAAGCGACACTGGCTTTTATGGAATCCCTCTTCGAAGGCGCTGATCCCGATGTGGCAGGAGGCGACACCCTCACCGCATTCGAACTACTTGAACGCGGCGCGCGCCAGCTCCAGCAACCCGGCATCCTGCCCCCCGCTGCTACCGCACAGACTGCCCACCTGCTGGGATCGCTGTTCCTGAAGCTCGGAGCCTACGACCAGGCCGCCCTGTGGCTGACCAGAGCGCTGAGCCATTGGGAACAGGTGCCCGATGCAGCCCCAGGTCGGGCAGCCTCACTTCTCCAGCTCGGCCATCTGGCCACCCGTCAGGGCCAGTACGCCCATGCCGACTCGTTCTTTACCGAAGCCCTGGCCCTTCCGGGCACGCCTCTGGATCGGGCATCACGGCTCGTGGACTATGGCGAGGCCCTGACGGAACGCCAGGCCTACCGCCAAGCCGACGCCATCTTGCACACCGCGCTGGCCCTCCTACCTGCTTCCGACGACTCAGCCATCCAGGCGCTGCGCGCCGACGCCTGGTTCGCGCTCGGCACCATTGCCATGAACGAGGCGGACTATGCCCAGGCCGAGAGCCTGTTCGTCCGCGTGCTGAGCTGGCGCGAGGCGCACCTCGGCCGAATGCACAACCGCACCATTGATGTGCTCAACAACCTGGGCAACCTCTACGCCGATGTGTACCGCTACGAGGAAGCCGACTCGCTGCTCTCCAAAGTGCTGGCCCTGCGCGAAGCGCTGCTGGGACCGGACCACCCGCTCACCGGCGAGGCCCTGAACAACCTAGGGCTCGTAGCCTACGGCCTCGGCGACTACGACCGCGCCGATTCGCTCCTGCGCCGCTCGCTTGCGCTGGCCGAACGGCACCTCGGCCCTGTCCACCGCGACGTGGGCATGACCCTGAACAACCTGGGCTGGGTGGCCCTGCAACGAGGTGACACGAACACCGCTGAAGCACGCTTCCGGAAGGCACTTGACATCATGGAGCAAGCCTCGGGCCCTGTCAGCGCCGACGCCGCGCTGCTACTGGGCAACGTCGGCTTCGTGCTGCACCGGCAGGGCCGCCCGGCCGACGCCCTGCCTTTCCTCCAGCGCGCCGTCGACGTGCGGCGGCAGGTCCACGGCAACAGCAGCATGCACGTGGCCTGGCGCCTGTTCGCCCTGGGCGAGGCCCTGCGCGACCTCGGCCGCTACGAAGAAGCTGAAGCCGTCCACCGTGAGAGCGTCGCCCTGCGGCGGGCCCTCCGCCCCCCCGAGCACTTCGACTTGGCCCGCGGTCTCGACGGCCTGGCCCGCGTCCTGGCCGATCGGGGCAAGCACGACGAGGCCATCCAAGCCTTCGAGGAAGCCCTGCCCATCTACCGCACCTATTACGAGAACAACCTCCTCCACCCCACGCTCTGGAACCTGCTGCGCAGCCTGATTACGAGCCTGCACACCCGGGACCAGCACGAACGCATCGACCAGCTCCTGACCGAGTTGCGGGCGGCCCTCCCACCCGACGATCCTCGTTATGAAGAACTTGCACGGCTGCAAATACTTCGCGGAACCCATAGCTCCCGATTCACGCCCTCAACGCACCAACAGTAGCTTCCAACAACGTACCACCCGAAATCCCCAGCCTCTAGCCGATACACGTACACCCCGCTGGGTACTGCCTGCCCGACGTTGTCGGTACCATCCCATTGCAGCCGGTGCCAGCGTTGGTTTGTCCACCAGAACCGCCACTTCGGTCGTGACCGCCCCGGGTTTGCCGGAGACTCCAAACTTCGAGATCTTGGAGACATGAACCCATCGTACCGGCACTCCTTCGAGGTCTGCGAGCGGACCGTTATCAAAATCGGACCGGCTTCTCCAGACCAGCCTGTGTATGGGCCTGCGCTTCACCTGCACCGCGAAGCGCAGCGAGCAGCGTCAGGCGGAAGCACGGATTGAGCGGCGTCGGAGTTTGACTCTAGTCTTGACAAACGTGCTTTTTAGTGTATAAACGCACTATGAGCACAGGCAAGGCCGCCAAGCTACTGGGCGTGACGGTCAAGACGCTCTGGCGCTGGGGGCGTGAGGGACGTCTGATCCCGTATGCACGCACCGACAGCAATCGGCGGCTATATACCGAATCGCAATTGCGCGAATTCCTGCGGCTGCGCCGCAACGAACCAGAACCCACGCGGATCGTGGCATATTGCCGAGTCTCAAGCGCTGCGCAAAAGCCTGATCTGGCCAATCAGCGCCGGGTGTTGAAAGAGTTTGTGGCAGTCAGAGGCTTGGCCAACATCGAGTTCATCGAAGAAGTGGGCGGCGGCCTGAACTTCAAGCGCAAGCATTTTCTGGAACTCATGGATGTGATTGGCAGGGGAGAGGTCAAAACGCTCATTCCGGCACATCAGGATCGGTTGACCCGCTTTGGGTTTGAATGGTTCGAACACTACGCTCAAACCCATGGATGTGAGATTCTGGTGCTCAATCAGGAACGCCTTTCGCCCGCGCAGGAAATGGTGCAAGACCTGATGACGATCGTGCACTGTTTCTCGTCGCGGCTGTATGAGCTGAGAAACTACTGCAAAAAGCCAGGTGAAGCCTTGAAGCAAGACGCAAGCGGCGGTGACGCGCCATGCAACTGACCCACAAGATCGCCCTTTGCCCCACGCCTGAGCAGGCGGAGTACTTCAAGCGTGCCTGTGGCACGGCGCGGCGCGTCTGGACCTGGGCACGGCGGAATGGAACTGGCAGTATGCGGCAGGGCTGAAACCCAACGCGATGGCGCTCAAAAAGCAATTCAACACCATCAAGTACCGCGACCCCGCGTGGCTGGACGAAAACGGCCAACCGTGGCTCAAGACCATTCACCGTGATGCGCACGCGCAGTCGTTTGCGCATCTGGCCAAGGCATGGGATGAGTTCTTCAAGGCCATCAAAGCCGGCAAACCAGCTCATGCGCCCAAGTTCAAGAAAAAAAGTTCAAGAAAAAAAAGCCGTTGCCGCGGCAGCTTTTATGTGGCCAACGACAAGTTCCGCATCGAAGGCAAGCGCATCCGGCTGCCCGGGGTGGGGTGGGTAGAGATGACTGAGACGCTGCGCTTTGCGGGCAAAGTGCTGGGTGCGACGGTTTCCCGAACCGCCGATCGCTGGTACGTGGCAATCCAGGCCGAAGTCAAAGACCGCGACTTCTACCGCAAGCGCACGGGCAACGGCATCGTTGGCATAGACCTTGGCGTCAAAGCGGCGGCAACACTTTCCACGGGCGAGGTGATCGAAGCACCCAGGCCGCTCAAACGGGCACTGCGGCGCATCAAGATCCGCAGTCGCCGGCTTAGTCGCAAGCTCACGGCGGCAAAAGTGCAGGTAGGGTTGAAACCCAATCAGCCCATCCCCAGAGGCGCGAAGCTACCGGTGTTTCACAACCGGCAGCAGTCTGCTTTGAGATTGGCCAGGACGCACGCGCGCATTGCCAATCTCCGAGCGGATTTTTTGCATAACACGACCCGCATCTGCCGCGAAAACCAAGCGGTGGTGCTGGAAAAGCTAAACGTGCAGGGCATGATGGGCAATGGCAGGTTGGCTCGTGCCATTGCCGACGTGGGTTGGTATGAATTCCGCCGGCAGATCGAATACAAGGCCAGGCGCTACGGCACCCAAGTCATCATCGCGGATCCATGGTACCCCAGTTCACGCTTGTGTTCGGTCTGTGGTTGGAAGAATGAGGCATTGACATTGAGCGATCGCGACTGGACGTGTCCACAGTGCGGCACGCGCCATGACCGCGACGTCAATGCTGCGAAAAATCTGCTACGGCTGGCAGCTGCAACGACCCTACCCTAGACGAGTCCGTCCAGCGATGGCGGCGCTGCGGCAGAGGGGGTCTCTGTCGTAGGCGGGAAAGTTACGCCTGTCAGATACGATTCCACCACGGGATCGGGGCAGGAAGGGAATCGCGCGCACAATAGCGCACGATTTTCATAGCAGATTCTCTCGCAGCACCCGCCACATGATACCCGGCCGCATCAGGTTCTGGGGCGGTGCTAACGGCCCGGCCACCTCGTTGAAGGCACGCGCCACGACCGGGTCCCGGTGCGCGGTCCGGTGCAGCCGGGCCATGTAGGCGTTGGTGAGGCGAAGTTCTGGCGTCCGTTTCCCCTCTACCTCCGGGAAGCGCCACGGACAATACTATCGGGAAGATCGTCGGCACGATGTCCGTTTCCCTTCTACCTCCGGGAAGCGCAGATCGCCGCTCACGACGATCTGCTAGGGCATATCGATGCTTCTCGCTGCCCGACGGAAGAAGCGCCGTCACAACCCCTTACCGAATGGCATACACATCTTCACCAGGCCCGGACTAAATTCCCCGACGCCAACCGCCAGGGTGCGATTGAGCCAGGCGTAGAGTTCGGCACCTTTCAATACCAAAAAGGTGCGATTAAAATGCACAAAATTACTTTGCAACCAATCCGCAACCTCGACCCACAAGAAGCGCGGCTCCGTCTGCTGCGCACAAAACAGCCTGCCGACGGCTTATCAATGCTTCGATAGCAGCACCAGCACGAAACGCAGACGCCCACTTGGGCAAAACCCGCCTTCCTTAGGGCGCAGCATAAACGGGAAACGCTGACCAAGATCGCAATATCGCTTCCAACCTACTCTCTTCTTCATCATTTCTCCCCTTGACCCCAAAGACCTGTTTTGCCTATCATTCCGTGTAGGAAACTTTAAAAACAATTTTGGTTTCCATGGTATCATCAGCGCATCCGCCAACAACCGTCCGCGCGCGCATCCTGCAAACGGCACAGCAACACTTCTTCCAGGAAGGCTATGCGCGGGTGACCATGGGCAACCTTGCCCGCGCGCTGGGCATCAGCAAAAAAACGCTCTACCAACACTTCCCCACCAAAGCGGCCCTCGCGGCGGCTGTCATGGAAAACTTCCGCACGCAGGTGGCCGAAAGCCTTGGCCGCATTTTCGAGGACCACAGGCTGTCGCTACCTGAACGCCTGGCGCAGGCCTTCACCGAAGCAGCCCGCCACCTGCGCCATCTCGAAAAGCCGTTTCTGGAAGACCTGGCCCGTTTCCTTCCCGACGTCTGGACCGAAACCGAACGCTTCCGCTCAGAGATGATCGCGCGCTTCCTGGGCAGCGCACTCCAGGAAGGCCAGGCAGCTGGATTCATCCGGGCCGACGTGCCCGTAGAAGTCATGCTCCGAAGCTTCCTGGCCGTGGCCGAGCGTCTGGTTAACCCGTCGACGCTCATGGAGCTGCCCTATACGCTTCCAGAGCTGATCCGGGTGATAATCCGACTGCTGTTTGAGGGCATGCTGACCGACACGGCCCGCAGCACCTTTCGCAAAGCCCTCCAGACCATTACTGCTGAAAACATATGAACGCTTAACCCGATCGGGCCATGCGTACGATCCTGATCCCCCTACTGCTGGGTGGCCTGCTGGCCGGATGCCGGGCCGCCCGCACCGACGTACTTGAAGTTTCGGGCACCATCGAGGCCACCGAAATCCAACTGGCCGCCCGCGTGGCCGGCGAAATCGTGCAGTTCTTTGTGCACGAAGGCGATCGCGTCGCGCGTGGCCAGCCGCTGGTATGCCAAGACACCACGCAGCTCGCGCTGCAGTTGCGCCAGGCCGAGGCCGACGTGGCGGCCGCTCGGGCCAACCTGGCACTGTTAGAGGCCGGCGCCCGGGCCGAAGACCTGCAGCAGGCCGAAGCCCGACTCCAGCAGGCAGAAACGCGCCTAGAACAGACGCGTCGCGATGCAACCCGAATCGAAGCCCTACACGCGCAGGGCAGTGCTACCGACCGCCAGCTCGAAGACGCCCGGCTGCAACTCCGGCTGGCCGAAGCCGAATACCGGGCGGCCCAAGCCCAACTTGAAAAGCTCCGGCACCTGGCCCGACCTGAAGAGCTGGCCATCGCCCGCGCCCGAGTCGCTCAAGCCGAAGCCCACCGCGACCTGCTTCGCCGCCAACGCGACGATGCCTGCCTCGAAGCGCCCACCGACGGCATCGTCAGCCGCCGCATAGCCGATCCGGGCGAACTGGCTGCCCCCGGCTCGGCCCTGCTGACGCTGGTGAAGCTCGATACGGTCTACGTGCAGCTATATATCCCCGAGCCACTGATCGGCGCTGTGCAGTACGGCCAACCCGTCACCGTCCGCGTCGATACCTGGCCCGACCGCTCCTTTGAAGGACGCGTCACCTATATCTCCCCGACAGCCGAATTCACCCCCCGCAACGTGCAGACAAAGGAAGATCGCACCCGACTGGTCTTCCGCATCAAGATGACGCTGCCTAACCCTGAAGGCCTGCTCAAACCCGGCATGCCCGCCGACGCCACCCTGCAACCTGCTGCCTGAGCCATGACACCCCCCATTGAGCTGCACGCCGTCACCAAACGCTTCGGCTCGATCACGGCCCTGACCGGCGTGTCGCTATCGGTCCACGCAGGCGAAATGTTCGGGCTTGTCGGACCCGACGGCGCTGGCAAAACCACGCTGCTGCGCCTTATGGCCGGGATCGTCCAGGCCGACGAAGGGGTGGTGCGCGTGCTCGGCCATGACCTTTCCACCGAGGCGCAGCGCATCCGTCCCTTTATCGGCTACATGGCCCAGCGCTTTTCGCTCTACGGCGACCTAACGGTCGAAGAAAATCTCCGCTTTTTTGCCCGCCTGCACGGCCAAGGCGCCGATCGATCCTGGCAGGCGCAGCTGCTTGAACTTACGGGCCTGGCTCCATTTCGAAGGCGGCTGGCCGATCATCTTTCAGGCGGCATGAAGCAAAAACTGGCGCTCATCTGCACGCTCGTCTATCGACCCCGCCTGCTGCTTCTCGATGAACCCACCACGGGGGTCGATCCCGTTGCCCGACGCCAGTTTTGGGAGCTGCTTGCGGCGTTTCAAGCGGAAGGGCTGACAATCGTACTGGCCACGCCGTACCTGGACGAAGCCGAGCGCTGCCATCGCGTGGCCCTGCTCCACCAGAGCCGCATCCTGGCCCTCGACACACCCAAGGCGCTGCGGGCCTCGATCCCAGGCCGACTTTTCGAACTAAGGGCCACGCCCGTGCGCGAGGCAGCCCGCCGACTTCGCTCCTGGCTCGACGCCCACCGCGTGCAGCTCGTCGGCAACCGAATTCATCTACTCCTCGATCACGACGACGAACTCTTTCCGCTCGTCAACCGCCTTGAAGCCGACGGCTCCGTCCGGGTCCACGACGGCCAACCCATTGCCCCCACGCTGGAAAACGTCTTCCTCACCTACCTAACCGAGCCCTCCTTGCCTTCAAAGTCAATCGACGATGTGCGATGAAGCATTGGAATCCTTCCCTAATCTTGCGTGGGCTATCGGGCTGGCTGCTGGGGCTTGGCCTGGCGCTCGCGCTGCAGGCGCAACCCGCGTCGCTTACACTGGCCGAAGCGGTCCGGCTGGGGCTCCAGACGCATCCCGACATAGCCGCCGCTGAAGCGGCTGTTGCGGCTGCAACGGCCCGCCTTGGCCAGGCGCGTGCAAGCTTTCAGCCCCGGCTGCAGGTTTCGGCCGGCTACCAGCGGCTAAGCGAGATCACACCTTTTGCCATCCCGATGCCGGGCACTGAGCCCATCGAAATCACCCCCAACATTCCCAACCAGTATCAGGTGCAGCTTTCGCTTGAGCAGCCGCTCTTTTTGGGAGGTCGGCTCAAAGCGCAGCTGGAAGCGCAGGCTCAGGATTTAGCGGCCACCCGCGCCCATGAGCGCAGCCGGCGCGAGGCGCTCGCCTACCGCATCGCCACCGCCTACTGGCAGCATGCGGAAGCCGAGGCGCTGGCTCATGCCGCCGAGGAGAACGTCCGGCGCCTGGAAGCGCACCTCGAGGACGCCCGCAACCGATTAGCCCAGGGGCTCCTGCTCGAAAGCGAAGTGCTCGACGTAGCCGTAGTGCTCGAACAGGCCCGGCTCGAAGCGCTCGAGCGGCGGCAGATCGCTGAGCTTACCGAAGCCACCCTGAAAAGCCTTGTGGGGTTGCCTCCAGAGGCCAAGCTTGAGCTGCCGGATCACCCCGACACCACCTTCCGGTCAGCGCCCGCGCTCGACAGTCTGCGCGCGCTGGCCCTTTCGAGGCGACCTGATCTGGCCGCGCTCCGGCACACCATCGCCCGCGCCGATGCGCTCCGCTCCATGGCCCGGGCGGGATGGTGGCCACAGGTGGCGCTGGTTGGGCGCTACCTTTATGCCCGGCCCAACCCACGCATCATGCCGCTGCAGGACCGCTTCGAAGGCACGTGGGAAGTCGGGCTGGCGGTGAAGTTCGATCTGTGGAACGGCCTGCGCACCAAGCACCAGGTGGCAGAAGCTGCAGCCCTGCGCCACCAAGCCGAAGCGCAAGAGGCAGCCGCCCTGCGCGCCCTGGATGTGGCGCTCGTGCAGGCGCAGCTTCGCATCCAACAGGCCTATGAGGGGCTGGAGCTGGTTCGGCTCTTAGTCCAGCAGGCCGAGGCACGCTACGCGCTGGTGCGCGACCAGTTCGCTCAAGGGCTGCGCACCAGCCGCGACCTGCTCGATGCCGAAGCGGCACTGGCCCAGGCCCGCGCCCGCGAGATCCAGGCACAGACGGCCTGCGCGCTCGCCTGGCTGGCGCTGCACCAGACCACCGGCACCCTGACCGAACGCCTTCCATGAGCACACCCGCCATCGACGTACGCGACCTAACGCGCCGCTTCGGGAGCTTCACGGCCGTTGACCGCGTGACCTTTCAGGTGGAAGCCGGCGAAATCTTTGGCTTTCTGGGGGCCAATGGCGCCGGCAAGTCGACCACCATCCGCATGCTCTGCGGCCTGCTTCCGCCCTCGGAAGGCTCAGCCCGCGTGGTGGGCTTTGATGTAGCCCAGGAGCCCTACCGGGTCCGGCAGGCCATCGGCTACATGGCCCAACGCTTTTCGCTTTACGAAGACCTGACCGGACTGGAAAACCTGCACTTTTTCGGCGCGGCCTACGGCCTTGTGGGCCACCGCCTCGAAGCCCGCATCCGCGAAGTCACAACCCGCGTGGGTCTCAACGGAGCGGAACAGCGTCTGGTGCGGGAGCTCCCCACGGGGTGGCGGCAGCGCTTGGCCCTGGCCGGCGCGCTGTTGCATGATCCCCCCGTGGTGTTTTTGGATGAGCCCACCAGTGGGGTCGATCCCCTGGCCCGGCGTCGCTTCTGGGACCTGATCGCCGAGCTTGCCAGCGCGGGCAAAACGGTCTTTGTGACCACGCACTATCTGGACGAGGCCGAATACTGCAACCGATTGGGCCTGATCCACAACGGCCGACTCATTGCCCTCGGGGCTCCCGAGACACTCAAAGCCCGCTATCTGAACCGACCGCTCTACGAACTGGAAGCCACCCCGCTGCGCACCGCGCTGGAGGAGCTGCGCCGGATGCCCGAAGTCTTCGAGGCCGACCCCTTCGGCAGCCGGATTCACGTGAGCCTTGCAGACCCGGGCCTTACGCCCGAAGCCCTTGTTGAACGGATGCGCGAGGCGGGCCTTTCGGTCGCAGGCCTTCGGCCCATCTTGCCCAGCCTTGAAGACGTGTTTCTGCACCTGATCGAACATCCCCCTGCGGAGACCTAAGCCGGCCATGGATGCGTTGCGCCTCATCTCCACGCTGTTTGTTAAGGAGCTGACCCAGATCCGTCGCGATCCGCTGTCGCTGGGCATGCTAATCGCGATACCGGCTTTCCTGTTGATTCTTTTCGGCTACGCGCTCACGTTCGACGTGCGCAACCTGGCGCTGGGCGTGTGCGACCAGGACGGTTCGGCTTCCAGCCGGGAGCTCGTCCAGCGCTTTGCAATCACCGAATACTTTGACTTGAAGCAGCAGGTCGCCGATCCGCGCGCGCTTGTTGCGCTTATGGATCGAGAGGTCATTCGGGTGGGATTGGTCATTCCTCCGGATTTTGAGGCGCGGCTTAAGGCCGGACGTCCAGCGCCGGTCCAGTTTTTCGTAGATGGCACAAACGCCACGATCGCCTCGGCCGTTACAGGCTACGCCGAGGCCATCACCCAGGCCTTTAGCCACCAGCTTGTGCTCGAACGGCTATGGCGCGCCGGACACCGCCCACCGCCGGCGGCCGTTACGGTCGAGGCCCGCATCTGGTACAATCCGGAGCTCGAAAGCGCCCGCTTTCTCCTGCCTGGCCTGATCGCGTTCCTGCTCATGGTGGCTACGGTTGTGGCTACCTCGCTTTCGGTCACGCGCGAGCGGGAGCGCGGCACCTTAGAGCAACTTCTCTTGGCCCCGCTGAGGCCCTACCAGCTCGTGCTGGGCAAAACGTTACCGTATCTGCTCGTGGCCATCGGCTCGACCGTGCTGATCCTGCTGGTGGGACGGCTCCTTTTCGACGTGGAGGTGCGGGGGGACATGCTGGTGCTCGCCCTGGTGGTGCTCGCCTACCTTTTGGCCGGGCTTGGCCAGGGGCTTTTGATCTCCACCATAGCGCCCAGCCAGCAGGTAGCCTTCCAGATTGCCATCATCAGCACGCTATTGCCTACGTTCATCCTTTCGGGCTTTGTTTTTCCCATCTACAACATGCCGTCGGTGATTCAGGCCCTCACCTACCTGGTACCGGCGCGCTATTTCCTTGTGGCGCTGCGTGGCGTGATGCTCAAAGGGACCGGGCTTGCGGTTTTCTGGCCCGATGTGCTGCTATTGCTCGCGTTTGCCGGGCTCATGCTCACGCTGAGTAGCATTCGGCTGCGCAGACTCTTTCACCAGCTTGTGTGAGCCGCCATGCACCAGGTCCTTGCATTCCTGCGCAAAGAGTTTCGACAGCTCTGGCGCGATCCGCACATGCTGTTTTTGCTCATCGTGCCGCCGATCGTGCAGCTTGTGCTCTTGGGTTACGCGGCCAACCTGGACGTGCGCCACGTACCGCTGGTGGTATGCGACCCCGTGCCCTCGCCCACCAGCCGGGAGCTCGTGCAGCGGCTGGTGGCCAGCACCTATTTTGACCTCGTTGGCTACGAGCCGGACCCGCGGCGCATCCAGACGTGGCTTGACCGGGGCGAGGCCACCGTGGCCTTGGTCTTTCCGCCTGACTTTGGAAAGGACGTGGCGCAGGAGACCACGGCTTCCGTGCAGCTTCTGGTAGACGGCACCGAGACGAACACGGCCACGGTTGCCCTGAGCTATGCGTCGCAGATCATTCAGCACGCGCTGGAGGCTAACGCACCGTCGGCCGGTATCGTGCCGGAACTGCGCGTGTGGTTCAACCCGGCGCTTTCAAGCCGTTGGTTCATCATTCCGGGCCTTGTAGGTCTGCTTTTGACCGTGATGACCACGGTATTAACGGCCCTGGCGCTTGTCAAAGAAAAAGAGATGGGTACGCTCGAACAGTTGCTCGTAACGCCGCTTCGACCGGCCACAGTGCTTTTGGGCAAACTTGTGCCGTTTCTGCTGATTGGGCTGCTGGATGTGCTGCTGGTGGTGCTGGTAGCCACGCTGTGGTTCGAAGTGCCGCTGCGCGGCAGCATCGTGCTGTTGTTTGCGAGTGCGTTGCTTTTTCTCGTCAACACGTTGGGGCTGGGACTTTTGATTTCGACGCTAAGCCGCACGCAGCAGCAGGCGCTCATCGGCGCGGCTTTCTTTGCGCTCATGCCCATGATCATCCTTTCGGGCTTTGTTTTTCCGATCGAGAGCATGCCGCCTGTGATCCAAGCCTTCACCTATGTGGTGCCCTTGCGCTATTTTCTAACCATTGTGCGCGGGATTTTTCTGAAGGGCGTGGGAATACCGGCTCTCTGGGAGGAGATGCTGATGCTGCTCGTGCTAGGGCTACTCCTGTTCGGGCTCAGCACCTGGCGCTTCCGCCGGCAGCTGTATTGATCGCTGCGGCGGCGCTCAGGCGGTACTCAATTCGGTAGCGCCTACGTGCGGGCCCAGCTCCCAGAGATCGACCAGTTCGTTAAGCAGGTCCTCTTCGGTGTCCAGGAAGGTGCCGTCGGCATTGGCGATCTGCACCAGGTCGTGGAAGGCCGTCAGTCGTTGCGCGGGCGTGAGCGCCAGCTTGATCGCCTCGGCCGAAGCGCGCAGTTCGGCGTCGGTCAGTCCTTCGGCGTAGCGGTCGATTGCCTCCTGCAGTACGGCCCCCAGCTGCTGATCGGTGAGGTCCGGGAACCAGGCGCGGAGCTTGCGCACGATAATCTGCCGCTCCTGGCGCGTGAGTTCATGATCGATGCCGTGTGCCAATACCAGATAGAGCAGCGCCAGATGGATGAGCACTTCGGGAATGCTTTCCTGGCCTGGATCGAGCACGCGCACCCGCTCATAAGGCGGCTCAAGGTCCCAGCGGCGGGCTACCTCTCCCAACAGCTGGCGCTCACGCTCCATGACGATACCGTCAGCCTCCACGATGCGCAGCAGATCGTGCAGCACAGCCTGACGTTGCGCCCGTGAGAGATGGGGTTCAACGGCCTCCAGCGTGGCCCGCAGCAGCACCTCCGGGTCTTGGGCGGCCAGCAGTACATCGAAAGCCTCCAAGACCAGCGCCCGTAGCTGGTCGGGCGGAATGGTTGGGCAGCGAGCCTGCAGCTGATCGATCACTGCCTCCAACCTACCGTCGCCGACCGGCAGGCCTTCGCAGGAAGCCGCAATCAGATACAGGAGCGCCAGCTCCTGCAGCCGGCCGGCCATGCAGCGCATCTCGGACATGCGATATCCCTCTGTTTTTATGGAGGTCTTTTATCGTCAGCCCGTGCGGGCGTAATACGCACCCTGGCCTGTATCGGCCAGCCGGCTGGGTTTCTTTAACAAATTTCTGAAAGCAAGGTGCTTAATGGCAAGTCCGATTTGTTACGCTTTTGCAAGGGATTCACGTTCGGCCGGGACGTGGAGCACCTTGACGGCTTTGACCATCGGATCGGCCGGATCGTCGCTCCGAATGATCCGAAAGCCAAGCTTTCGACACACGTGCTGCATGGCGTGGTTCTGCACCAGGATATCGGCCACAATGCGCGCAAGCCCTTCGGCCTGGCCGATCTGGATCAGCCGACGCAACAGCTCGGTGCCCAGTCCTTTGCCCTGCACATCGTCGCGCACGAGCATGGCAAATTCGCCATCGTTTGTGCCGTAGATCTTGGTTAGCCGCGCGACGGCCAGGATTTCGGGGCGGCCGGTTTCGGGACTGCGCCGCTCGGCCACCAGCGCCATTTCCCGATCATAGTCGATGAAGCAGAGTCGGGCCAGCCGCTCATGCGCCACACGCTGGCTGAGCTTGAGCAGACTGGCATAGCGAAGATAGACGCTGCGTTCGGAAAGCTTGTGATGAAATTCCACCAGCAGCGGTTCATCTTCGGGGCGGATGGGTCGGATGAGCACCGGCGAACCGTCCTTGAGGCGCCAGGTCCCCATATACTGACGCGGATAGGGGCGAATGGCCGGACGCGGTAGCTCTTCCTCGGGCAAGTCCGGCGGATGCAACACGATCCGGGCGTCCAGCGCCACGATCTGATCGGGAGCGGCCAGCAGGGGGTTTATGTCGATTTCTCGGATCCAGGGCTGCTCGACGACCAGCTGGCTGAAGCGCACTAGGAGCTTTTCGAGGCGGTCGAGGTTGACCGGCGGCCGTCCGCGCACCCCTTGCAAGGCCCGGTAGACCTTCGTCTGCTCCATCATGCGCCGCGCCAGCGTGGTGTTGAGCGGCGGCAGTCCCAACGCCCGATCGCGATACACTTCCACAAGCGTCCCCCCTGCACCAAAGAGGAGCACCGGACCGAACTGCGGGTCGATTGTGCTGCCGATGATCAGCTCATAGCCGTCCCACGCCCGCACCATCGGCTGCACGGTGACGCCCTCGAACGCGTCGGCCAGGCCGCGCTCCTCCAGGTTGTGCTGGATCGTCTCGAAGGCCCGCCGAACGGCCTCGGGCGAATCCAGGTTGAGCTGGACACCCCCCACGTCCGTCTTGTGCGTGATCTTGAGCGAGTGCAGCTTCAGCACGACGGGATAGCCCAGCTCCTGGGCGGCCGCCACGGCCTCGTCGGCTGTGCGGGCCAGACGCGTTGGCGTCACGGGCAGGCAATAGGCCGCAAGTACCTGCTTCGCTTCATACTCAGTCAGCAGCTTACGTCCTTCCCGGCGTACCTGCTCGATGATCTGCTGCGCCCGCTCGCGGTCCGGGCCTCCGTCGATCTCGTCGTCGGGCAGCGAAGGCGTCTCGTACAGCGCGCGGAGGTTGTAGCTGTAGCGCCACATGTAATTGAACACGCGCACGGCGGTATCTGGGTACTGGAAGGTAGGGATACCGGCGCGGTTCAGGATCTTTTTGCCGGCGGCCACCTCCACCCCGCCCATCCAGCTGGCCAGGATCGGCTTGCGGCTATGCGCAAAACGCCGGAGCTGTTCGGCCGTTTGCGTGGGATCGGTCATGGCCTGCGGCGTGAGGATGACCAGCAAGCCATCGCTGTTTTCGTCGGCGAGGGTCACCTCCAGCGCCTTCGCGTAGCGTTCTGGATCGGCGTCGCCGAGGATATCCACCGGGTTGCCATGGCTCCAGTGCGGTGGCAGGAATTCATCCAGCTGCTTTTTCGTCTCCTCCGAAAGTTCGGCCAGCTGGCCGCCGCCCTGCACGAGCGCATCGGTGGCCAGCACGCCGGCCCCACCTGCATTGGTCAGGATGGTAAGCCGAGGTCCTTCGGGGCGCGGCTGCTTGGCCAGCACTTCGGCCATGTAGAAAAGATCGGCAATGCTGTCGACGCGCAGCACGCCCGTCCGACGGAAGGCTGCGCTGAGCACCTCGTCGCTACCGGCCAGCGAACCCGTGTGCGAAAGCGCCGCACGCGCTGCCTCTTCGGTCCGCCCAGCCTTGATCACAATGATTGGCTTCTGGAGTGCCACCTCACGGGCGGCCGATAGAAACGAACGGGCATCGCCGATCGACTCCATGTAGAGAATGATGCTTTTCGTGTAGGGGTCGCTGCCCAGGTAGTAAATCAGGTCGCCCCAGCCCACGTCGAGCATTGAGCCGATCGAGATGAAGGCGCTAAAGCCGACGTTCTCTTCCAGGCTCCAGTCCAGGATCGAGGTCAGCAGCGCGCCACTCTGACTGATGAAGCCCACCGTACCCGAACGCGCCATCGTGCTGGCAAACGTGGCATTCAGCCCGGTAACCGGCCGCATGATGCCCAGGCAGTTGGGGCCAATGATGCGCATTCCGCCCTTGCGAGCGATCGCCAGGATCTGTTCCTCCAGCCGACGCCCCTCTTCGCCGATCTCCTTGAAACCGGCCGAAATGATCACCGCGCCTTTGACCCCGGCCTCAACGCACTCCTGCACCACGCTGGGCACTGTGGGCGCAGGTGTCGCGATAACGGCCAGGTCCACCGGCTCGGGGATATCCTTCACGGACGGATAGGCCCGGATACCCAGGACGTTGGTGCGCTTGGGGTTGACCGGATAGACGGTGCCACCGAATGGGTTGCTGATCAGGTTCCAGAGCAGCGTCCGCCCTACGCTGCCCGAACGCTCGCTGGCCCCGATGACGGCCACGCTGCGCGGTTTAAAGATGGCGTCCAGTTGTAGACGTTGGGGCTGAAAAAGCTCATGAGACGGGTCGTGCTGCTCCACGTCAGGCCGGATTTCCATGGCGCGCTTGCTGGTCGTTTTCTGTGAGATTTATTATGTTGCAGAACTTGTACCGCGCATGCGGGCACAAGTTGATACGAAGCGGTGATTTGACATTTTATTACGACACACTCCTTAATTCATCAACAAAACGTTGCACCAGGGCCGTAGCCTCTTCGGGTGTCCGCGCTTCGGCATAGATGCGCAGAATGGGTTCGGTGTTGGATTTCCGGAGGTGCACCCAGCCTTCGTCCAGGTCAATCTTCAGTCCGTCGATCGTCGTTATGCGGGCATGCGCATAGCGCTCGGCCAGCCGCTGCAGCGCCTGATCGGCGTCCAGGTTGTCGAGCGGCAGTTTGTGCTTGACGATCGCATAGCGCGGAAGCGTGGCCACCAGTTCCGAGAGCGACTGCTCCAGGTTGGCCAGGTGCTGCATCACCATGGCGGCACCGACCAGCGCATCGCGGCCGTAGTGCACGTCGGGTAGAATCACGCCCCCGTTGCCCTCGCCGCCCAGGATGGCCCCCACTTTTTTCATCTGCTGCACGACGTTGATCTCGCCAACGGCTGCCCGGTAGACGGGCATGCCATAACGGGCCGCCACGTCTTCGATGGCCCGCGACGAGGACAGGTTTGTGACAAAAGGCCCCTGGCGGAAGTGCCAGAGAAAATCGGCAGCGATGACCTGCGTCAGTTCTTCACTGACGTACACGCCGCCGTCGGCAATCAGGGCCAGGCGGTCGGCGTCGGGATCGACCACCAGTCCCAGATCGGCCCCTGTGTCGGCCACGGCCTGGATCGTCTCCTGCAGGTGTTCGGGCAGCGGTTCTGGGGGGTGGGCAAAGTGACCGTTCGGCTCCCCGTTGAGCAGCAGCACTTCAGCCACGCCCAACCGCCGGAGCAGTACAGGGAGCGCCACAGCACCCACGGAGTTGATGCCATCGACCACCACGCGAAACCCCTGCTGCCGAATGCGTTGGGGATCCATAAAATCCAGGGTCAGAATGCGCTGGATGTGCTCATCCAGGAAATCGCGCGCCTCGTAGGTCCCCAGCGCCTCCCAGGTCACCAGCGGCATGGCGCCCGCTTCGGCCAGGGCCAGTACCTGGTGGGCTTCCTCCGGTGTCAGGAATTCCCCCTGGCGGTTGAGGAGCTTCAGCGCGTTCCACTCGGCCGGATTGTGCGAGGCTGAAAGCACGATGCCGCCGTCAGCTTCGGCGGCCGTTACAGCCACTGCTACTGTAGGCGTTGTAGCCATTCCGGCATCGATCACATCGCATCCCACGCTCTGCAGCGTGGCTGTCACGATGCGGGCACAGACCGATCCCGTCACGCGCCCGTCCCGTCCGACCACGACGCGCGGCCGCCGGCTCTTGGTTTGCTGCCGCAGCCAGGCCCCGTAAGCGGCCGCATACCGCACCAGTTCTTCTGGTCCCAGTCCAGCTCCAAAAATGCCCCGAATGCCTGAAATTGAGGCAATCAGCACCTTTTGTTCAGCCATGGCACGTATCGGTTCATTTTTGCAGACAATTTCGTGCAGCATCGATCAGTATGTCGAGTTTTTCAACAGAAGTCCATAGACAAACCGGACTTTCAAGTCGTTTTTATGAAACAGCCCTTACAAGGCAACGTTTGGCATGTTTGATTCGGGGTTCAGACAAAAACGCTTTTGCGCATGGCGCTTGCAGACTGGAGCATCCCCGTTCAAGCCCACGATCATCGGGCGCGCGCCCGCTGGTGGTTTGCCGTCTTGACAGCCTTTTGCACGCTGGCGCTGATTTCGTGGGGTGGCTTTGTCACCACGATCGATGCGGGCATGGCCGTGCCCGACTGGCCCGCGTCGTTTGGCTCGTATGATCCGTTCAAAACGGGCTTTCATGATCCAACAGACCCTTCGGTGCAGTGGTGGGACCGCACGCCGATCCTGGCTGAACATGGCCATCGGCTGCTGGGTGCGCTGGTGGGACTGCTGACAATTGGACTGGCGCTCTGGACCTGGCGGCATGATCCGCGCCGCTGGATGCGTCGCCTGGGCTTTGCCGCACTGGGGCTCGTCATCTTTCAGGGCATTCTGGGCGGGCTACGCGTCACGGAAAATTCGCTGGCACTGGCGGCCGTGCACGGCGCCACCGCCCAGCTTTTCTTTTCGCTCATCGTGGCCATCACGCTGTTTACCTCGCCGGCCTGGCTAGAAGCCCGCGCGATCCCTACCAACGGCCCGCCCCTGGAAAGGCTGCGTCGGCTTTCGCTTTGGACGATCGCAGCCCTTTACGGGCAGATCATCCTGGGGGTGCTGTTGCGCCATCCCGGTCAGGGGATTGCGATTCATTTTGCGGTCGTGCATATTGCAGGGGCCTTTGTGGTAACGGGAATGGTGCTGGCCGTGTTCATTCACGTGCAGAAGCACTTTGAAGCCAATTGGCTGCTCAACCGGGTTGCCTGGACCATGCTCTGGATCGTAGCGCTGCAGTTTGCGCTGGGGCTGTCGGCCTACCTGGTGCTGCTGTATGAAACACCGGTAGCGCTACGAAGCACGCTGCAGGTAGTGCTGCGGACGGCCCATGTCGCCACAGGCGCTTTGCTCATGGGCAGCACGGTCGTGCTGGCACTGCTAGCGCTGCGCCGTCGCGCCGAAGTGCCGGCCGCGGCGGTTGCCTCCGAGCTGGCTGCCCTTTCGCAGACCAACCAGTAAGTTGTTATGCCCAACCAGCCGCATTCCCTGCTGGCAGTCCTAACACTTTCGGCCAAGCGGCGCATGCAGCTCCAGGCCTGCTGGGAGCTGACCAAGCCAGAGATTACGTTTCAGGTGACGCTCTCGGCCCTGGCCGGCTACCTGCTGGGCACGTCGGAAGCACTCAATGGCTGGCATCTGCTGGGCACACTGACCGGCACCGGTCTGACGGCAGCCGGCGTTGGCGCGCTGAACCACTACCTGGAACGGTATTACGATGCAGCCATGCGCCGTACAGCCCGTCGGCCACTGCCTTCCGGACGCGTCTCGCCCACCACGGCTCGCTACCTGGGTATGCTGCTGGTTTTTGCCGGGGTGGGCCTGCTCTGCCCGGTGGCCAATGCGCTGACGGCCGCGTTGGCCATCGCCACTGTGTTGCTCTACCTGTACGTGTACACCCCCCTGAAGCGTCGCACAAAATACAACACGCTAATCGGCACAATTCCGGGCGCCCTGCCCGCAATGGGCGGTTGGACGGCCGCCACCAACAACCTGGATGTGGGCGGCTGGACGCTTTTTGCCATCCTGGCCGTCTGGCAGATGCCTCACTTCCTGTCGCTGGCCTGGATGTACCGCAAGGACTACGAGCGCGCCCATTACCAGATGCTGCCCGTCGTGGAGCCCGACGGCCGCTCGACGGCCTGGCAGACGCTCGGCTTCACGGCGCTCCTGCTGCCGCTGAGCGTCACACCCTATCTGGTGGGCGTGGCCGGCCCGGTCTATCTGGTCGGCTCCCTCCTGCTGGGGCTTTACTTCCTGTGGCCGGCCGCGGCCTTCTTCCGAACGCGCCACGTGCAGGACGCCCGCCGCGTGCTAATTGCCTCGGTGGTGTACATCCCGGCCCTGACGGGTCTGATCGTGCTGGACTGGTTGCTGCGCTGAAAAATGTTCGAAGCTGCTGTCGAAATCGAAGCGCTCACGTTTCGCTACGGCTCCCGCCCTGCCCTTCAATCCCTCTCGCTCCGCATTCCTTCCGGTTGTTGCTTTGGACTGCTGGGTCCCAATGGCAGCGGTAAGACCACATTGATGCGGCTGCTGGCCACGCTCCTGCAACCCACAGAAGGCCACCTGCGGGTGTGCGGCCACAGCACGGTAGAAGCGGCCGAGGCGGTTCGCCGCTGCCTGGGCGTGGTCTTTCAGCAACCGGCGCTCGACGGCGACCTGACCGTCGAGGAAAACCTGCGCCTGCACGGCGCCTTCTACGGCCTGCGCGGCGAGCCGCTCCGGAAACGCCTCGACGAACTGCTGACGCGCTTTGGTCTGCAGGAGCGACGGCGCGAGCCAGTGCGGCGCCTGTCGGGTGGCCAGCAGCGCCGCGTCGATCTAATCCGAGGATTACTCCACCGTCCCCGCGTGCTGCTGCTCGATGAGCCAACCATGGGCTTAGATCCCCTGGCGCGGCATGCCTTCTGGCAGATGCTTCGCCAGTTGCGCCAGACGGACCGGCTGACGCTGATCGTGGCCACACACCTGCTGGAAGAAGCCGAACTGTGCGACCAGGTCGCGCTGCTCGACGAAGGCCGTCTGGTTGCTGTGGGAGCGCCCGATGCCCTGGCCCGAACCCTTGGCGACGAAGTGCTATGGCTGGAGACTTCCGAGCCCGAAGCCGTTGCGGCCTTCGTCCAGACCCACTTCGGCGTCGAAGCCCACGTCATTGGCACAGCGGTGCGCATGGCCGTACCCGAGGCCCATAGCCTGCTCCCGCGCCTCTACGAAGTGCTGGGCGATCACCTGCGGAGCGCGACCCTGCGACGGCCGACGCTCGAAGACGTGTTCCTGGTGCATACGGGACACCATCTGCACGCTGCTCTGGAACCCACTACGGCACCGGTCTCATGAACGCCACGCTGCTAACCATCCGGATGCTCTGGTGGCGCGAGCTCGTCAAATTCGTGCGCGATCGCGCCCGACTCTTTGGCGCCCTGGCGCAACCGCTCGGTTTCTGGCTGCTGCTGGGCCTGGGCTTTCATGGATCGATTCGGTTAGCCGGGCCGTCTGCGCCGGGCTCCTACCTGGCCTACCTGCTGCCGGGCATTGTGGTGCTGACGATCCTGTTCACGGCCATCTTTTCCACCATGGCCATCGTCGAAGAGCGGCGCAGCGGGTTGCTGCAGGCCGCGCTGCTGGCTCCCGTGCCCCGTACGGCCCTTGTGCTCGGCTACGGCCTGGGCGGCACGACGCTGGCGTTGCTGGAAGCCGTACTGCTGCTGGGCCTGCTACCTTTTGTCAACGGCGCCCACCCGACACCGTCTGGCTTGATGCTCACGCTGGGCATCAGCATACTGACGGGGCTAACTTTCGCCGTGCTGGGCTTTGTGGTGGCCTGGCACGCTGCCTCCACACGCGGCTACCATGCCGTGATGAACGTGGCGTTGCTGCCGCTCTGGGCCCTCTCCGGTGCCGTCTTCCCCATCGAAGGCGCTGCGCCGGCGCTTCAGGTGCTCATGCGCCTCAACCCCGTCACCTACATGGTCAGTGCCCTGCGGCAGGGTCTGTTCGGCCCAGATGCTACCGGCGCAGTGGGTACGCCCGAAGCCTGCCTGCTCATCACGCTGCTGTTCACCGTGGCACTGCTTCTGCTGGCCGTACGCACCGTACGCCGACCGCTTCTACGCTTCTGAATCTCATCGGGCGTAGCGGGCGGCGATTTCGTCCAGTTTCGCCTGCAGCTCCGAAGCGGGCAGCCAGCGGCCCCGCACCATGACGCCCACTTGCTGCTTCAGGTGGTCCAGGTCTTCGAGCGGATTGCCTTCCAGCAGGATCAGATCGGCCCGGTGTCCGATGCCCACCACGCCGAAGCTGTCGTGTCGCTGGAAGTAGCGGCCGACGTTGTAGGTGGCCGAGCGCAGGATCTGGTAGGGTGTCAGTCCGGATGCCTCCATGCGTTCGATCTCGCGATACACCGAGAAGCCCGGCACGCTGAACTGCTGCGGCGAGTCGGTGCCGAACAGAATGCCCACGCCGCCGTCGGCCAGTGCCCTGAGCAAACGCATCCGGTTGGCAATGTGCAGGCGGGCCGCCTCGCGGTCGAGCTGTGGATCGGCCAGCCGCTGCCTGTGCGCTTCGACCCAGCGTTCGACGATCGCCGGCGGCATGTAGCGCAATTCCTCATAGGACCGGACCGTTTCCAGATCCAGCACGCCCATCAGCACTTCCCAGAGCGCCATGGTCGGCACCACCCAGGCCTGCGCCTCGCGCGTGAGGCGGACGATCTCCTGCAGGCGGGCTTCGTCGATGGGTCTGTCGAACGCGTCCAGGTAGGCGATGAAGCCGTCCAGGTGATCGAACGTCTCCTGCCCTATCGCCAGCGCGTGCCGGAGTCCAACGGCCTCGGGCACATGCCCGGCAAAGCGAATCCCTACTTCGTGCGCCGTGCGGGCCATGGCGTCGTAGACCTCGCGGCTCAGGCCCGGCAGTACTTTCAGCAGGTCCCACCCTTCGGCCTTCTGTCGGCGCACCATTTCTACGGCCTGCTCCGGCGAGGTGACCGAATTGCCGCTGAAAGGTGGCCCGGCCAGGTACAGCGTGGGACCGACTAGCTCGCCCCGGTTGATGCGCGTCCGCAGGTCGAGCTGCGCCGGATCGCCCAGCATGCCCCGCACCGTTGTCACCCCGTTGGCCACGTAGAGCCACATCACGTCCTCGACGTACTGCGCCGGTGCGTTACCGCCGGGGACGTGTCCGTGCATTTCGGCCAGGCCCGGCATCAGGTAGCGGCCCGTGCCGTCGATCCGACGGGCCCCTTCGGGAATTTCCACGGAGGCGACCGGTCCCACGGCCACGATGCGCGTACCCCGCACCAGCACGGTCTGATCGCGCAGCACCGTGTCGCGATCCATCGGAAGCACGTTCACGTGCACGAACGCCATGATCGGCTCGGGCGTCGGCTGCGCCTGGCAGGCCAGCACGCCCCAGAGCAGCAGCCCCAGCAATCTGCAGATCCTCATGGCGGGTTTTCGATTGGATAAAAAAGACTGCTTAAAGCATAAGAAAAGGGCGGGTTGAAAGAAAGAGGCGCCCGGCATTCACCGCACATTCACCCCGGCAACGTGTCGCGCAGGGCGACCATGCGCTGCAAAAGGACGTGGAGCTGGCGGCAGGCTTCTTCGATGTCGGCCACGGGACCTTCCAGCTCGGTATCGCCGCCGCGCATACGGAGCAGCTCGTGCAGGAACTGCGCATTGCCCGAAATGATGGCCAGTGGGTTTTTCAGGTCATGGTTGAGGCGCGACAGCTCGTGGCGCACCTGGTGCAGCCGCTCGGTCGCTGGCATGAGAGTGGAGGCAGCCACCTGCTGTGCCCAGCGCCGCACCGCTTCGGTTTGATCCGGCGCGGCTGCTGTCAGCCAGCCCGTTTGTGCCAACGCCACGGCCAGCCGCATCGTCTCGGTTTCGGTCAACAACAGGACGGGCCGATGTGACGCTGCCTGCACCATTTGAAGGGTTTGCAGGCAGACCTGCTCCGCCTCTGTACTGACCCGAACGACCACGCCACGCACCTCCTCCTGTGCCAGGCTCTCGGCCAGTTCCTCAGGATTGCAGGAACGAACCTCCCAGCCAGCTACTGCCAGCGCCTCGGCGATCGATTCAGGTGCTGATCCTCCGACGACGAGCAAAATCACGCTGGGTGACTTTTCGGTTCCCATGATTCAGAAGAGTTCGGCCAGCGGACGTGGATGCACTGCGGTCACTTCCCGCTCCGTCCGATGGAGGCTAACCACTGCCACCTCGGGATCGTGCTCAAAAAACAGGTGCCAGCCATTGGCCTCGGCCTGTTCCAGAAAGGCCAGTTTCTCCTCGATGGTTACCAGCGGCCGAATGTCATAGCCCATGTTCCAGACCGGCCGCATATGGGCCGTCGTTGGAATGAGATCGGCCACAAAGACAAGCGTTCCTTCCGGCCCATCGATGCGCACGATCTGCTGCGCTTCGGTATGTCCGTTCACGACCTCCACGGTGATACCCGGAAGCACTTCACCCGGTCCCTCCAGCAGCCGGAGCTGTCCGGAAGCTTCCAATGGTTCCAGGTTTTCTAGCAAAAATGATGCCCGCTCGCGTAGATTGGGGGTCCGTGCCCATTCCCAGTGGCGGCGCTGCACGTAGAACGTGGCGTTAGGGAAAGCGACCTCCAGCCGATCGCCCACGCGCTGCGTGCTGCCGCCGCAATGATCGAAGTGCAGGTGCGTCAGGATCACGTCGGTCACGTCCGCAGCCGAAAAGCCCAGCCGCCTGAGCGATCGGTGAAGCTCGGCGTAGTCGTGATCGACGGCATAGATGTCCCGGAACTTGGCGTCGAACTTCTTCCCGATTCCGTTATCGATCAGGATCAGGCGACCGTCGCCTTCGAGCAGCAGGCATCGCATGTTCAGCAGGATGCGATTGCGCTCGTCGGCTGGCGCATAGCGCTCCCAAAGCGGCTTGGGAATAATGCCGAACATGGCGCCACCGTCGAGCCGAAAGCGACCGGTCTCGATCGTATAGAGCGTGTAAGGGCCGATGCGTGGCATAACCGCTACTTCGTTACTTCGAGGGATTGGATGGACGTCCTTCCGGAAAGTGGCCGTTCGACTGCACGCGCCGCCGCATGGCCTCCATCTGTTCGACTTGCGGCAAGAACCGCTCCAGGTGCGATACAAGATACGCCACGCGCTCGTTTTCTGTGAGCAACTCCAGCACCTCCTGTTGCTGCTGCATAGTCAGGCCGGCATTTGGGGCGATCACGTACGAGAGGTAGCGCACGTTTTCGTAAAGCGAGGGACGCACGGTGCGACCGACCAGCTCCAGCAAACGCATATGTTGGGTGATCAGACGTTCGCGCAGCGCATGCTCCGGAATCTCCCAGGGTTCGACAATGCGCTCGACGTCGGCCGTCAGGTAGGGCTCGTCGGAGTAGAGTTGCACGATGCGAAAACGATCTTCTCCAGTCACCAGAATGTCCATGCGGCCATCGTCGTAGCGGGCCAACACACGCGTGATGCGAGCCAGCGAACCCACCTGCGCCAGCTTGCCGGCTTCGGCTAGTACAATACCGAATGGCCGATCTTCTTCCAGGCAACGCGCCACCAGCCTGCGGTAGCGGGGCTCGAAAATGTGCAACGGGAGCTGCTCGCCAGGATACAGCACCACCTCCAGTGGGAAAAGTGGTAAACGTTCAAGCATAATGACGCTGGTTCGCTTTCCCCGCACCGGAGAAACCTAATGAATGGGCAAGCGGACGGGTTTCCGCTGCTTTGTCGTTTATTCCTCTTCTTCAAAGGTCTCCAGCTGAAGCGGTATGCAGCCTACCGTGGCCTCAACGGAAACACGCAGCAGCAGCGCTCCCCTTCGCCCGCTATCTCCTTTCTTCAACCGGCAAAGGTCGCTACGCAGTCCACGCCACAAGCAACGCTTCACCGCAGCAGCCCAAACAAGGCGACAATGACGCCCATCTGCCCCGCCTAGAAGATAAACATCCAACGCACCAGACTTGCATATCGCTCGCCGAGCGCCACCTTTACCTCCGCAATCCGGTTGTCCAGTTTCGCCACTTCTTCCGTAATCCGATAATCCAACCGCTTTTCCGTCTCGGCCACGAGTAGCTGAAGCTTCGACACCTCCTCGGTAATCCGATGATCCAGCCGCCTGCCCTCTTCGGTCACGCGTCGTTCAAAGCGTTCTGCCGAAATCCCCAGCAGGTTATCCCGTTCGTGAAGGGCCGCTTCGTTCAAAAGGGCGATGAGCGCCTCAACGCCCTCGTCGCCGAGCTTTTAGCGTAGAACTTTTGGAACGGTCAGAATTGCCATGCGCTTCCTTAGAAAGAGGGTGCCGGACTAAAAATTCACGCGGAGTGCCCGGGTTCCCTATTTCGATTTCATGAACTTGAAGCAAAGCGCAACGCATGATCCGGGGGCACCTATCTGTTTGCAGCACGCCATCGTACGCAAGCGAAGCAGCGTAAGCTGGCCAGCTACATGGCTATGAACCCGGAAGGATGCGCTGGCCTCAATACTTTGCCGTGCACCGGTTGACGGGTTTGCTCGGAAACCCGCCCACTTCCGGCGATTCGGTTTGACAGGGATTCCTTGCAACGGTATCGTATTTTTGCATAAGGCCAACCTGGACCGCCATGAAGCGCCGCCTGCTTTGTATTGTTGCTGGATGGGTGTTTGTGGGCACCGGGCCGACTTCAGCCCAAACGCTCTGGCAACCGTTTCGCTTCGGCTCGGCCGACAATCCGGCCGAACAGGTGCAGCATGTCTGGTGGCGGCGCGAGCGCAACCTGGAAGGTTGGGGTGGCCCTTCGCTTATTGGCGCCCACTGGCGGCTGGGCACACGCTGGGTGTTTACCTTTGTCGCGCGCTCACTGACAGGACGGCTTGATGGTGCGCTGCGTGCCGGACTTTACGGTACCTACCAGTCCGACTTCGACAGCCCCTACGACGCGCTGCGGATAATCGACTTTGTGCGCTACAACCCGCCCCGCTACCGTCCCGTGCATCTGCGGCTGGGACCGCTGACGCGCACGCGCCTGGGCACTGGCCACGTCGTGGACTTTTTCAACACAACCACGGCCTGGGACGACCGCACCGTCGGCCTGGAGCTGGGCTGGTCCGACCGTATCGTCGACGTGGAGCTTTTTACCGCGGACGTTCTGCCCGATCAGGTGGCCGGTCTGCGGCTCGGGCTGCGGCCATTCTTCTGGGCAGAAGATCCGCGCACCCAATCCTTCACCCTGGGCTTCAGCTACGTGCGCGACCCGGCCTTTCGCCGCCATGCGCGTCTGGAAGCGTTCAACTTTGACCTTACCTTCAATACGCTACTTGCCCGCACCATCGCCCTGCTGTCCTTTGTCAGCCTGGCCCACTACCGCCACTATGGGAGCGGCCTGCGGCTGGGTGTGACCTTTCAGAGCCCTTACTTTGCCGACCTGATGACCTTTCAACTCCGACTGGGTCTCGACTACGATGGCGAGGCGTTTCTGCCTGGCTTCGTAGGTCCCTTCTATCCGGTGCACAACTTGCAGGCCCGCATTGTGAACGCCGATGCTTACCCGGACGCCACACGCTACGCCGGCGTAACGCTCGACGAAGCCCGCGGGGGGAACGCCTTTTTCACCGAAATCCACCTCCTTTTCCCCCGGAGCTTTGAACTCTGGTACTTCTTCCGCCGCCACTACGGCACGCAACCGCTCAGCACCTTCCACCTTCGGCTGTTTTTGCGCACGCGCGAGCTACAGTTTCAGATGGGTATCAGCCGCGCCGGGCTGGACGACTTCTTCTCGCTCTTTCAGAAAATGGGTGATCAGAGCTGGCTGCTGTTCGAGGTACGCTACCGGCTCAGCCGCATGCTGTGGCTGCTCGTGCACGCCCGCTATACGTTTGAACACCTGGAGCCGACCCCCGACGGCACGCAACGCTACCTGGTTCAGCGTCGCTTTGAGCCAATGGCAGGCTTTCGCTGGCGGCTGTAGCTACGCGATGGCGCGGCTCATCTCCAGCATGCGCAGGATCGGTCGGAGTGCCCGCTGACGCAACTCCTCGTCCATTGTAATCTCAGGCTGCTCGTAGCGCAATGCCAAATAGAGCTTTTCGAGCGTATGCAACCGCATGTGCGGGCACTGACTGCAGTTGCAGCCGTTATCAGGCGGTGCCGGAATGAAGGTCTTCTCTGGACAATCCTTGCGCATCTGGTGGAGAATACCCTCCTCGGTCGCCACAATGAACGTGGTATGCGGACTCTCGCGGGCAAAGCGACGAATGGCGGAGGTCGATCCAACGAAGTCAGCGTGCTGCAGCACAACCTCCTCGCATTCGGGATGGGCCAACACCAACGCCTCTGGATAGCGCGCCTTGAGTTGCAGGATCTGCTTCTCGCTAAAGGTCTCGTGCACAATGCAGACCCCGTCCCAAAGCACCATGTCGCGGCCGGTCTTGCGAATCAGGTAGCGCCCCAGGTTGCGGTCGGGCGCAAAGATGATGGGTTGATCGGGCGGAATCTGGCGGATGATGTGCTCGGCATTGGATGAGGTGCAGATGATGTCGCTCAACGCTTTAACAGCCGCCGAGCAGTTGATGTAAGACACGACAAGGTGATCCGGGTACTGTGCTTTGAATTCGGCAAATGCATCGGCCGGACAGCTATCGGCCAGCGAGCAGCCGGCGTTCAGATCCGGGATGACAACTTTTTTGGCGGGGTTAAGGATTTTGGCCGTTTCGGCCATGAAATGAACCCCCGCAAAAACGATCAGCTCGGCGTCGGTCTCGGCCGCCTTGCGCGACAGTCCCAGCGAGTCGCCGATGTAGTCGGCCAGATCTTGAATGATTGGCTCTTGGTAGTAGTGCGCCAGAATAATGGCATTTTTTGCTTTTCGAAGGCGGTTGATCTCCGCGATCAGATCCAGCGAGGGATCGATAGGCACATCAACGTAGCCAATCTCCGGATCCAGTACCACCGGCTCGGCCATGAGACCTTCGGATCGATTATTGATGTTTTTAGTCCGCTTTTACGCCGGGTGAGGCAAGACGTTCAGGAAGGAATTGACTCGGGCACAAGGCGTCCCTGTTCCAGTCGGAGAACCCGGTCGGCCAATGCCGCCAGGGCCAGGTTGTGCGTGGCAATGACGAAGGTCTGGCCCACTTCGCGGCTCAGCCGGAGAATTTCGTGGTGGAGCGTTTCGGCGGTGCGCACGTCAAGGTTGCCGGTGGGTTCGTCGGCCAGCACAACGGCCGGACGGTTCATAAGCGCACGGGCAACGGCCACGCGCTGCTGCTCGCCGCCTGAGAGCATGGCTGGCCGGTGGTCGGCGCGGTCGGCCAACCCCAACAGCTTCAGCAGCTCCAGCGCGCGGGGACGGACTTCGCGGAGCGTCCGCCCCTGGATAAGGGCCGGCATCGCCACATTTTCCAGCGCCGTGAACTCCGGAAGCAGGTGGTGAAACTGAAAGACGAAGCCGATCGTGCGGTTTCGAAACGCAGCCAGCGCCTCATCGTCCAGTTCGAAGATGTTGCGACCTTCGTAGCGCACTTCGCCGCGGTCCGGCCGGTCCAGGGCACCCAGCAGGTGCAGCAGCGTGCTTTTGCCCGTGCCGCTTTCGCCCACAATGGCCACCACTTCGCCGGCCTCGACGGTCAGCTCCAGCCCCTGCAGTACCTGCAGCCGGCCACCCGCGCCGGTCGGATAGCTCTTCCATAGGTCGATGACTTCAAGCAGGGGCATACGGACTTAGACTTCGCGCTGGATGCCGTACTTGGCGAGCTTGTTGTACAGATGGGAGCGCTGGATACCGATGGCCTCGGCCGTCTTGCTGACGTTCCAGCCAAATTCCCGGAGCTTGTGCATCAGGAAGAGCCTTTCCACTGCGTCCCGAAACTCGGCGAACGTGGGATGGTGCTCGATCAGTTCCTGCAGGGAGCCCGATCCTGAGGCGCTTTCGGGATGCACGTAACGCTGCACGTCGCGGGCCGTGATCATAGGCCCATCGCTCAAGATGAGCAGGCGTTCGACTACGTTGTACAGCTCACGCACGTTACCACGCCACTCGTAGCGCTTAAGCTGCTCCAGCGCGGCCGGTTCGAATTCCTTCGGCGACATGCCATTGCGGCGGGCCAGTCGCTCCAGCGCGTAACGCGCAATGATCGGGATGTCTTCGCGCCGCTCCCGAAGCGGCGGTACGTTGATGAGGATGACGCTCAGCCGGTGGTAGAGATCTTCGCGGAATTTGCCTTCCTCGACGAGTTTCCAGAGATCTTTGTTCGTGGCGGCTACCACGCGCACATCAACCGAAATGGAGCGCTCGCCGCCCACACGCTGGATGCGATTTTCCTGGAGCGCCCGGAGCACTTTAGCCTGCGCGGCCAGGCTCATGTCGCCGATCTCATCGAGAAAAAGCGTGCCGCCATGCGCCTGCTCAAACTTGCCAATGCGCAACCGGGTGGCGCCGGTGAAGGCACCTTTTTCGTGTCCGAACAGCTCGCTTTCGATCAGTTCGCTCGGGATGGCCGCGCAGTTGACCTCCACCATGGGGCCGTCCTTGCGGCCGGAGTAGTGATGAATCCAGCGGGCCACCAGCTCTTTGCCCGTGCCGGGCTCGCCGGTAATGAGCACGCGGGCCTCGGTAGGCGCTACGCGATGGATCGTTTCGATCACACGCTTGATGGCGGGACTTTCCCCCAAAATAGGCGTCAACTCGCCTTCCCAGCGTTCGGTCAGGACCTGCCGAATGCGACGGTTTTCGGTCTGAAGCTGGCCGCGCTCCAGAGCGTTGCGGACGGTCAGCAGCAGGCGGTTCAGATCCGGCGGTTTCTCGATAAAGTCGAAGGCGCCTAAGCGGGTGGCCTCGACGGCAGTCTCAATGGTACCATGGCCCGAGATCATCACGACGGGCAGCTCGGGCAGCTCGGCCGCCAGCGTGCGGAGCACGTCCATGCCGTCGCGCCGTGGCATTTTGATGTCGAGCAACACCAAATCATAGCGCCCTTCGCGGAGCTTCTCCAGCGCCTCATCGCCGTCGGCGGCCTCTTCGACGGCGTAGCCCTCATATTCCAGGATCTCGCGAAGCGTACGCCGGATGCTGCGCTCGTCGTCGACAACCAGGATGGTTGCTGCCATGGATGCGCGTCGGTCCAATCAGGAGGGTTGCGAAGCACGCGCGGCGATACGCGCCAGTGCGATCTCGGCCTCGGTGGCCTGCGCGGATTCCGGATAGCGTTCCCGGATCGCCTCGTACATACGCCGGGATGCCTCCAGGCTGCCGGCCAGTTCGTAGTTGCGTCCGGCTCGGAACAGATACTGCGGTGTCACAACCGGATTGTCGTAGCGATCGGCCGCCCGGCGGTACAGCTCGGCGGCCTGCCTGTGATCGCCCTTGTTTTCATAGACGGCGGCCTGTCCGGCCAGCGCGGCCGCTGCCAACATTGGATCGTTGCTGTCGAAAGCCTGCCACAGTTCGAGCGCCTGGTCGTACTCGCCCAGTCGATAGAGCGCGTCGGCTGCATAGAAGCGGGCCAGGTTGCCCGCCTTCGTGCTTCCGTGGGAGCGTGCCAGCGCCAGCAGACCAGACTGGCCGTCGGCGCCGTCCAGCGCCTCGCGGTACTTCCCCTGCTCGTAGAGTGGCAGCACCTCGCCCAGCAGTTGCTGCGCTCGCTGCTCCTGTTGCCGCTGGTAATAGGAATAGCCGATGAGGCCAAAGATGATCACCGCGATGGCTGCCAGCCCCGCGTAAAGCTGCTTACGATAGCGATGGTAGAAGCCCAGCCAGCGGGCATAGATCGTGACCACCGTGTCCGCGCGCAACGCCTTGCGCTTCGAAGGAGCCGTACGTGAAGCAACCGCCATTTCAAATCCCTGAGCTTGATTGCGGAATAAATGCGTGCTAAAATAGAAGTCCTTGGGCACATAAACAACGGATGGTGCTTCAACGCCAGCCCGCCAGAACGTTTCCCTGTTTTGTTACAGGGTTTTTGCTCAGATTTTCCTTAAATTCCGTAGAACTCTCTCGCCAGAAGGCCTCTTTTCGCGTATTCTTAGTTAGGAGGCATCCCCGTAACCGTAAACATGGAGAACGAACCATGGCAATCAAACTGGGCATCAACGGATTTGGCCGGATCGGCCGTCTGGTGCTGCGTTCGATTCTGGAGCGTAAGCTGACGGACCAGATCGACGTGGTAGGCGTCAACGACATCACGGATCCTGCCACGCTGGCCCATCTTTTCAAGTATGACTCGGTGCACGGCCGCTACCCGGGCGAGGTACGCGTCGAAGGTGACGAGCTGGTGGTCGATGGCGAACGCTTCCGCGTCTTCAGTGAGCGCGACCCGAAGAACCTGCCCTGGGGCGAGCTGGACTGCGACGTGGTGATTGAATCGACAGGCATCTTCCGCTCCCGGGAGAAGGCGGCCCAGCACCTTGAAGCGGGCGCCAAGAAGGTGATCATTTCGGCGCCGGCCAAGGGGGAGGTCGACGCAACCATCGTCATCGGCGTAAATGACCACGTCCTGACGGGTAAGGAGCAGATCGTCTCGAATGCGAGCTGCACGACCAACTGCCTGGCCCCAATGGTCAAGGTGCTCGACGAGGCGTTTGGCGTGCGGCGCGGCTTCATGCTCACGGTCCATGCCTACACGGCCGACCAGCGGCTGCAGGATGCCCCGCACAGCGACCTGCGGCGGGCCCGTGCGGCAGCGCTGGCGATCATTCCGACCACAACCGGCGCGGCCAAGGCGGTTGGTCTGGTACTGCCGCATCTGAAGGGCAAGCTCGACGGCTTCGCGCTGCGTGTGCCCGTGCCCGATGGCTCCATCACCGACTTTACGGCCGAGCTGAACCGCGAAGTAACCATCGAGGAGGTGAACGCGGCTTTCCGCAAAGCAGCCGAAAATGAACTGAAGGGAATCCTGCAGTACGTCGAGGACCCGATCGTCTCGTCGGACATCATCCACAACCCGCACTCCTGCATCTTCGACAGCCTCTCGACCATGGTCATCGACGGGAACCTGGTCAAGGTCGTGGGCTGGTACGACAACGAGTGGGGCTACGCCTGTCGGACGGTTGACCTGGTTGGAAAGCTGATGGCCGTTGCCGAACCAGCCGGATGAACGGGTCGATCCACCACGGCTTCGGGGAGAACGGGAGGACACGCCTGCCGCTCTCCCTTTTTCTTGCATTTGCCGGACAAAACCCCTGCTGGCCATGTCGACGCTTCGTAGACTGACCATCGACGACCTGGACGTAAAAGGCAAGCGCGTGCTGGTCCGGGTCGATTTCAACGTCCCCTTGAAAGAAGACGAACAGGGTAACCTGGTCGTTGCCGACGACACGCGTATCCGGGAGGCGATGCCTACAATCCGGACGCTCATGCAGGCCGGCGCTAAGGTGATCCTGATGAGCCACCTGGGCCGTCCCAAAGGCCAGCCCGATCCGAAATACAGCCTGGCACCGGTGGCGCGTCGACTCGAAGAGCTGCTGGGCGTGCGCGTCCGCTTCGTAAGCAACATCGCAGGCGAAGCCGTACGCCAGGCCATCCACAGCATGCCTGAAGGCGGCCTGCTGCTGCTGGAAAACACGCGCTTCCATGCGGGCGAAACGAAAAACGACCCGGAGCTGGCTCGCCAGTTGGCCGAACTGGCCGATGTGTACGTGAACGACGCCTTCGGGTCGGCCCACCGCGCGCATGCCTCGACCGAGGGCGTGGCCCACTATGTCAAACAGGCGGCGATGGGCTACCTGATGAAACGCGAGGTAGAATACCTAAGCCGCCTGCTCGAAAATCCTGAGCATCCGTTCGTGGCCATCCTGGGCGGAGCCAAGGTTTCCGACAAGATCGGCGTAATCAAAAACCTGCTGCCGCGCGTCGATCGCCTGCTCATCGGCGGCGCCATGAGCTACACGTTCCTCAAGGCGCTGGGCCACAACGTAGGCGCCTCACGCGTGGAGGAAGACCGCTTGGAAGAGGCGCGCCAGCTCTATGAGGAGGCGTCAGGAAAAATCCTGCTCCCCGTCGACCATGTGGTGGCGCCCGAGTTCTCGAACGAGGCCCCGACCCAGATCGTCGAATGCGACATCCCAGACGGCCTCATGGGGCTGGACATCGGCCCGAAAACCATCGAACGCTACCGCGAGGAAATCCTGCAGGCCCGCACGGTGGTCTGGAACGGTCCCATGGGCGTGTTCGAAATGCCCAACTTTGCGAAAGGCACCTTTGCCATCGCCGAGGCGCTGGCCGAAGCCACCGACCAGGGCGCCCTGACCGTGGTGGGTGGCGGCGACTCGGTCGCTGCGATCACCCAGGCCGGCTACGCCGACCGCGTGAGCCATGTCTCAACCGGCGGCGGCGCCATGCTGGAGTTCCTGGAAGGCAAGAAACTACCCGGCCTGGTCGCACTGACCGACAAAAAGTAGCCGAAACCCGAACCTTACTGTCCCGACGCCTTTGCGTCGGGATTTCTTTTCGGAAGCCCTTACAAGACGACGATGCTGCAGACCGTCACTCCCGAAACCACTCAGACGCTGACCGACCGGCTCCGCGCCGACTCGCTCGAAGTCGTCCAGACGCTCAGTACGTTCTGGACGGAACTGCGCAATCCAGACCTGTGGATGAGCCTGCTGGGCAGGTTGTTACATATCGGCCTGGTCGTGCTGCTCATCCTAATCGGTCTGCGGGTGATCGACCGCGCCGTCAATCGCTGGATGCAGCGCGTGGCCGACCTGCCCGCCTCGCATCCGCGCCGCCAGCGTGCTTCCACGCTGGCTAACCTGCTCAGCTCGACGGCCCGCTACACGCTCTGGGCTGTGGGCCTTATCATGGTCCTGAGCGAACTGGGCATCAACGTAAGCGCCCTGCTGGCCACAGCCGGCGTGGCCGGAATCGCCATCGGCTTTGGCGCCCAGACGCTCGTGCGCGACGTCATCAGCGGCGTTTTTCTACTCTTTGACGACACCATCCACGTAGGCGATCTCGTGCGCGTAGGAAACGACGTAGGCACCGTCGAGCACATCGGCGTACGCCTGATCAAGGTACGCAAGTTCGACGGTGAACTCCTGATGATCCCGGCCGGCGAACTGCGTATCTTCGGCAACCGGAGCATCGGCTTCGTACGGGCCATCGTCGAGCTCGGCCTGGCTTACGAGCAGGATCTCGACACCATTCTGCCTGTCATTGAACGCGTGGCCAGCGAGTGGGCCCAGGCGCATCGCGACATCCTGCTGGAAGAAAAGCCCGAAGTACAGGCCATTCTGAATTTCGGGGATTCGGCTGTCACGGTCCGCGTGGCCGTGCAGGTGCGCCCGGGCGAACAGTTCGAAGCCGAGCGCGACCTTCGGATGCGCCTCAAACGCGCCTTCGACGAACTCGGCATCGAGATCCCCTTCCCGCGCCGCACCATCTACGTGCGGGAAGAAAAAGCACTACCTCCGCGTCGTATTCAGGAGGTAACCTCTGCAAAAGCGACCTTCGACAAAGAACCTCCTGAAACCGATTGAATCATGGTCTATCGGCAAGCTGATCGGATCGACTTTACCATCGAAACGACACCCCCCATGCCGCTGCCGCGGCAAGTGCTCATGGTGTTGCCTGACCACTTCGACGTGGAATACGTGATCAATCCCCACATGGAGGGATACGTCGGTCAGGTGGATCGGGCACTGGCCCGTCGCCAATGGGAGGCGCTGCGCGACACCTATCGGACGCTGGGCTTCGAAGTGCACGTGCTCGACGGCGCACCCGGCCTGCCCGACATGGTGTTCTGTGCCAACCAGACGCTCCCCTTTCTGCGCGAAGGCGGCACGCGTGGCGTCGTGCTCAGCCGCATGCACGCTCCCCAGCGCCGCGACGAAGTGCCCCACATCGCCCATTTCTTTGAGCGGCAGGGGTATGCACTGGTCTCCATCCCCGACGAAGTGCCCGGAAGCTTCGAGGGCATGGGCGATGCGCTCTGGCATCCGGGCCATGCGCTGCTCTGGGGCGGCTATGGCTTTCGCACGGATCTGGCCGTTTATGAATGGCTGGCCCGTGAGCTGGGCGTTCGCGTGGTGGCGCTGCAGCTGACCGACCCGGACTTCTATCATCTGGATACCTGCCTGAGCCTGCTCGATGCCGGCACCGCGCTCTACGTGCCGGCCGCCTTCGACGAAGCGGGCCGGGCGCTGCTCCACCGCCTGATTCCCACCCTGATCGAAGTGCCCGAACGCGAAGCACGCGAGCTGCTGGCCTGCAACGCGCACTGCCCCGACGGCCGCCACGTGCTGATCCAGCAGGGCTGCACTGAAACCGTCGCCCGACTGCGCGCAGCCGGCTTCGAGCCGATCGAACTGGATACCGGTGAGTTTCTGAAATCAGGCGGTTCCGTTTTCTGCATGAAACTGATGTTCTAATGATCGAACGGGTTACGATCTGCGGGCTGGGGCTGATTGGCGGCTCGCTGGCAATGGCCTGGAAGCGGGCGCGACCGGAACTGCACCTGACGGCTTTCGATCGGCGCGAGGTGCTCCGCCAGGCCCGTGAGCTTGGCGTCGTGGACGCTACCGCCGAGGATGTAGCCGAAGCCGTCGCAGATGCCGATCTGGTGGTGCTGGCCGCCCCACTGCGCGGCATTCTGTATCTGCTGGAGGAGATCGGTCCGCACCTGAAGCCGGGCGCCCGCGTAACCGACGTCTGCGGCGTCAAGCGCCCCATCATGGCGCACGCCCGGGAAATGCTGCCCGAATCGGTCACCTTTATCGGCGGTCATCCCATGGCTGGCTCCGAACGCCGCGGACTAGCCAACGCCGACCCGTTTCTGTTCGAGAACGCCACCTACGTGCTCTGCCCGCCCTATGGCCTCCATCCTCTACGGCTTCAGCAGGAACACAAAGACCTGCTCGAATTGATTCGGCTGCTGGGCGCCCGCGTGCTGGTGCTCGATGCCGAACGACACGACGCCATCGCCGCCGCCGTAAGCCATCTACCTCAACTCCTTGCCGTGCTGCTTGTCAACACAGCCACCGAACTCAGCAAAGGCGACGAAGCCTTCCTGCAACTGGCTGCCGGAGGCTTCCGGGACATGACCCGGATCGCCTCCTCTCCGTTCGATCTGTGGCGCGACGTGCTCTTTGCCAACGAGGGACCGCTGCTCGACACGCTTGGTCACTTTGCAGCCAATCTGCAACGGTTGCGCAACCGCCTTATCGAAGAAGACGAGCAGGCGCTCGCGGAAGCCTTCGAGCAGGCCCGCCAGACGCGCGCCCGCATTCCCCGCGACACGAAAGGCTTCCTGCACCCGCTGGCCGACGTGTACGTCCGCATTGAGGATCGACCCGGTGCGCTCTATCGGATTACCCGCACCCTCTACGAGGCCGCCCTCAACATTCAGGACATCGAACTGCTGAAAGTACGGGAAGGCACGGGCGGTACCTTCCGCCTGGGCTTCGCCACCGAGACCGATGCCGACCGTGCCCGGGAGGTGCTTCGGCAGGCCGGCATCGAAGCGTTCCGTCCCGACGACCACGCAAGCTGAAACCCTAAGCAAATCCATGACCGAAACCACGCTGAAACACACTTCCCTTTACGAACGGCATCGGACGCTGGGTGCCCGCATGATGGGCTTCGGCGGCTTTGAAATGCCGGTACAATACAGCAGCATTATCGACGAGCACCTGGCCGTCCGGCAGGCGGCTGGTTTGTTCGACGTATCCCACATGGGCGAAATCTTTGTGCGCGGTCCCCACGCCTTCGACTTCGTGCAACATCTGATCACCAACGACGCCGCCCGCCTCTACGACGGCCGCGCGCTCTACACGGTCATGTGCACACCCGATGGCGGCGTTGTGGACGATCTATTGGTCTATCGCTTCGACGCCGAAACTTACATGCTGGTCGTTAACGCCACCAACATCGAGAAGGACTTCGCCTGGATGCAGGCCAATAACCCAAGGGGCGCCCGGCTGGAGAACCGCTCCGACGAGATCGCCCTTATCGCACTGCAGGGACCGGCCGCTTTCGACATTGCCCGACATTTTGTGCCCGATCTGGCCCCGGACAATCCCCGCTACTATCATTTCCGCGTCATGAAGCCAGGCACGTTTCTGGACTGCCGCTGGGCCGTGCTCTCGCACACCGGCTACACGGGCGAGCCAGGCCTGGAAATCTACTGCTATGCCGATGAGGCAGTCCGCGTATGGGACGCCCTGCTCGAGGCAGGCCAGGGCTACGGCCTCAAACCAGCCGGATTGGGCGCGCGCGACACGCTTCGGCTGGAAGCCGGCTACTGCCTCTACGGCCACGAACTGGACGAATCGACCAATCCCTTGGAGGCCGGACTGAGCTGGGTAGTCAAGTTCGATAAAGGGGAATTCATCGGCCGCGACGCCCTGCTGCGCATCCAAGAAAGCGGGCCAACTCGCCGCCTGATTGGGCTGATTCTGGAGGAGCGGGGCATTCCGCGTGCAGGCTATCCGATTACCGACGAAGGCGGCACGTCCATCGGCCAGGTGACCAGCGGTACGCTTTCGCCCGTGCTCCAGCAGGGCATCGCCCTGGGTTACGTGCCCAACCGCCCCGAATACACGGAGCCAGGCCGACGGCTCGGCGTGCAGATCAGAAGCCAGATTCTTCCGGCCCGCGCTCATAAACCACCGTTCGTCGAGCTTCACAGAAAATAACGGGCACGACCGGTCGGTAATTCGATAACGCTGCCGTAACTTTACAGGCTATCGGACAAAACGAACCGGACCACAGCGCCGGACAATGAACGTAGAGGTTTTTCTGACCGGAGGCCACATCACAGAGGAAGACGTTGAGGGACGCACCGTCGTGGTGATCGACGTGCTGCGGGCTTCTTCGACCATCATTACCGCCCTGGCCAACGGAGCACGGGCCGTCATTCCGGTGGCCGACATGGACCAGGCCGGCAAGATCGCCATGAACCTGGATCCAAGCACCTACCTGCTGGGCGGCGAACGCGACGGCGACCGCATCGATGGCTACCACCTGGGCAACTCACCCCTGGAATACACGCCAGACGTCGTCGAAGGCAAGACGATCATCCTAAACACAACGAACGGCACGCGCGCCATCTGGAACGCACGCAATGCCGAGCACCTGATTATTGGGAGCTTCCTCAATGCGAACCGCATCGTGCAGTTCGTCCGAGAAGCCGCGCTGGACGTCACAATCATCTGTGCTGGTCTTAATAACCGGGTGGCGCTGGACGATGCGCTCTGTGCTGGTCTGATCCTCCATCGTCTCTGGGAAGGCCGGGAGCCTGAAGCCGTCAGCGACGCCGCCCACATCGCGCTGACCCAGTATCTGCATGACCGTGATCGCCTGGCTGAAGCGCTGCGGCACAGCAATCATGCCCGCTGGCTCATCGAAAAGGGCTATGGTGCCGACGTGGAATACTGTCTGCAGCTCGACGTGCTGCCCGTGCTACCCTACTACCGGGAAAACCGACTGGTATTGTACAGACAACACCACCCCTCCGAATCCGTCGAATAAGCCTGAGCGTACAGAGCCCTGGCGCGCTGCCGACGCGTATCGTATCTTTGAGGCATGGCCAGTATAACGTCCAGGCGTCGTCGCAAAACGCGCAAGCCCGAAAAGGAAGCGTCCCCGATAATTTCTCCCACACGCCGACGGGAAATTGGGGGGCTAACGCTCATGGTGCTGGGAGTGCTGCTCACCCTGGCCCTGGTGACCTATCACCCTTCGGATAACGGGCTGGCCCAGCACTTTTCTCTTGGGGCAGCGCTGGATCCGGGCAACAACCGGGCGGAGAATGCACTGGGACTGGTGGGGGCTTCGCTGGCCTACTTATTGGTAGCCCGTCTGTTCGGCTACGCTTCGGTGCTGCTCACCGGCTTGCTGGTCGCCTGGGGCTATGCGATCTTTCGCGGCCGGCGCTCCCACACGCTCCCTCTCTTCAGTGGCCTGATCCTGCTGCTGGTCCCGCTGTTGGCTGCCAGTTTCGGATGGATCGCGGTCGTCTTCGAAGCCGAACTGCACGCCTGGTCTGGCGAGTTAGGACTGGGTCTGGCCGGCTGGATGACCCGCGCCTTCGGCACCATTGGCGCCCTGGGACTGCTGCTGCTGGGTCTTATTTCGATGGCCCTGCTGCTAATCGATCACGACCTGCAGCGCTCGCTCGACCGTCTGGAACACCTGCTGGTGCTTACACGCGAAGGTCTTCGCCGCCGCTGGCAATCCTGGCAACAACATCAGGCCGAACGCCGCAGTCTGCGCCGGGCGGAGCGTTCGAAGCCTGCTCCCCCACCGCCTCCTAAACCTAAGCCTGAACCGGAACCGGCGATCAGTGCCACCGAAGGCGACGCCATTCCACGGTACGAGCTGCTGCGCGAACTGGCACAACGCGAGACGCCTCCCCAGAAGCCGTCCCCGCCCGAACCAAAACCCACCGATCCCAAACAGCCCGAGCTGATCGTCCGCCAGGGCGTCGAAGAAGAGCGTGCCGACCGCATCGATCGCCCGGCCGAGCTACCGGCACTTACCCCACTGCCTCCTTACACCCCACCACCTATTGAGCTACTCGACGCACCGGAAGCCCACGAACGCCGGATCGACTACGAAGAGCTGGAGGCCAATAAGCGCATTTTGCTCGACAAGCTGGCCACCTACAACATCGAAATCACATCAATCAATGCGGTGGTCGGCCCCACGGTTACACTCTACGAGCTGACTCCTGCGCCCGGTGTCAAGATCAGCAAAATCACCTCGCTGGAAGATGACCTGGCCATGGCACTGGCCGCGCCAGGCATTCGGATGATCGCTCCTATCCCTGGAAAGTCGGCCATCGGCGTGGAGATCCCCAACCGTCATCGCGAGCTGGTCCGCATTCGCGACGTAATCGGCACGGCCCGATTCCGCGACGCGCAAATGGAGCTGCCCATCGCACTGGGCAAGACCATCGAAGGCGAAGTCTATCTACAGGACCTGACCCGCCTGCCGCATTTGCTTATTGCCGGTGCAACGGGTTCCGGAAAATCGGTGGGGCTCAATGCCCTCATCACCGGCCTGCTCTACGCCTGCCATCCGGCCAATCTCAAATTCGTGATGATCGACCCCAAAAAGATTGAGCTGCAGCAGTATGCGGCCGTGGTCGATCACTTCCTGGCCATGCCGGAGGATGCCGAGGAGCCCATCATCACCGACTTTACGCAGGCACTGGCCGTTCTGAAAAGCTGCGAAAAAGAAATGGAATTGCGCTATGACCTGCTTTCGAAGGCCGGCGTGCGCAGCATCAAGGATTACAACCGACGCCTCAAAGAAGGCGCACTCTCTCCAGACGAAGGGCATCGCCACCTGCCCTATATCGTGGTGATTATCGACGAGCTGGCCGACTTGATGATGACGGCCGGCAAAGACATCGAAGGACCGATCGCCCGCCTGGCCCAGATGGCCCGTGCCGTGGGCATTCATCTGGTGCTGGCTACCCAGCGTCCCTCGGTGGACGTAATTACTGGGCTGATCAAGGCGAATTTCCCGGCCCGCATCGCCTATCAGGTGGCCACCAAAGTGGACTCGCGGACTATCCTCGACCAGAATGGTGCCGAAGGCCTGGTGGGCAACGGCGACATGCTCTTTATGATGGGGAGCCAGCTGGTGCGACTGCAGGGACCGTTTGTTTCGATCGACGAAGTGGAACGCATTACCCAGTTTATTGCCGAACAGCCAGGTCCTGGCCCTTATCTGCTGCCGAGCATCGAAGACGAGCGCGAGGACGAACCCTCCGGCGGTGGAAGCAGCGACAGTTACGATGAACTCTTCGAAGAAGCCGCCCGCCTCATCGTGCGCAGCCAGCAGGGCTCGGTGTCGCTCCTGCAGCGCAAGCTGTCGATCGGCTATACCCGCGCCGCCCGTATTGTGGATCAGCTTGAAGCAGCTGGCATCGTGGGTCCTTTTGAGGGCTCCAAAGCCCGCCGCGTGCTCGTGTCGAGCGAAGCGGAACTTGAGGAGCTACTCCGCATGCTGCGCACCTCCTCGTAGCGCGCGTGCTGCTTTTCCAGGCGGGCCTGGCATCATGCTACGTGCCCTCATTCCATGGCTTTTTGCCGCCCATCCACCATTTCGGCGTAGGTGGGCCATTGTCGAAGAGGCGTCATCCTGCGGTGAGCCGGATCAATGCGCCAGATGTAGTGCGCGTGGCCGTTTGTAATGAGCAAGTACCGAGCCCCAATCACACGGTTGTAGCGACCGGCCTGCTCGATCACTTCCTGCGTGATGGGTACCGTTGGCGCCTTGCATTCAGCCAGCAGTAACGGCTGCCCCTGCCGGTCATACACCACCAGATCGGCCCTCCGCCCCATGCCTTGATCCCTGAACGAAGCCTCCAGCGCCACCAGCGACGGCGGACACCCCAACGCCTGCACCAGATACTGGACCAAATGTTGACGCACCCACTCTTCGGGGGTCAGCTGCACCCAGCGCCGCCGAAGCGGATCGAGCAGGTACACCTGCCCGCCTCGGCGCTGCAACCGAAACGAATAGGCCGGAAAGTTCAGGGCTTCCATGGTTTCAGGAGGATGACACAGGGTCCGGCCGCCGAGCCCATACCAGACGCGGATTACCGGCCAGATCGCGCACCAGCTCCACCGCTTCATAGCCGGAAACTTCAAACAGCGCAACCACATCGGCGCCGTGGTGCGCGTGCACTTCACAGGCCAGACGGCCACCAGGCGTCAGCAGCACCTGACCGTAACAGGCCAGCGCCCGGTAAAAACGCAACGGATCTGCACCGGCATACAGAGCCACCGACGGTTCATAGTCGCGCACCTCGGGTGGCAGCTCGTCGGCCTCATGCAGGGCCAAGTAGGGCGGATTCGAGACGATCAGGTCGAACGGTCCGGGCAGCTTTTCCGAAAACGACAAGGCCAGCACGTCCGCTTCCACCCAGTGCACCTCCAGACCCAGGCGTTCGGCGTTGCGCCGGGCGATGGCCAGCGCCTCCAGGCTGATGTCGCAGGCCCACACGTCAGCGTCTGGCCGATGATACTTGATTGCCAGCGCAATACAACCGCTGCCCGTCCCTATGTCCAACACGCGGAGGCCCGAAGTCGATGGAAGTTCCTGGAGCACGCGTTCGGTCAGCCACTCGGTCTCTGGACGCGGCACCAGCACGCCCGGCCCGACTTCCAGCCGGAGCCCCAGAAATTCCACATAGCCCAGCACGTACTGCAGCGGCTCGCGCCGCAGCCGCCGGGCCAGCATTTCGGCAAAGCGTGTCCGGTGGGCAGTATCGACCGATCGCTCCGGGTAGGCGTAGAGCTGGGCCCGCGAGCATCCCAGCACCTCACAGAGCATCCACTCCGCATTCCGGCGGGCATCGGGCACCCCGGCCGCCTCCAGTCGTTGGATGGCCTGTCGTAGCAGCTCGCCCTGCGTGATCGTGCTGTTTTCCACGGTCTTGATGCCGGTCATGATCGCCAGCATGAACGGTCTGTTTAACAATTTGCTTCCGACCGAACACCATGAAGACGTTCAAGCACAAAACGATTCTAATTACCGGGGCCTCAAGCGGCATTGGTGAGGCCATGGTCTATCTGCTACGCGATCCATCGGTCAAATTGCTGCTGGTAGCTCGCTCTGCAGACAAGCTGCAGACCATGGCCGAGGCGCTGGAGCGTCAGGGCGTCTGGGTCCAAGCCTACCCCTGTGATCTGGCCCAACCCGGCGCGGCTGAAGCGCTATTTCAGCGCCTTATGCAAGACGGCTATCGGGTAGACGTGCTCATCAACAACGCAGGCATTGGAAAATACGGTCGCTTCGATCAGATTAGCCTGACCGACACGCTGGAGATGCTCCGGCTCAACATCGAAAACCTGGTGGCCCTCACGCACCTGTGCATCCCGCACATGCTGGAACGCGGCGACGCAGGCATTCTGAACGTGGCCTCGACGGCCGGTTTTCAGGGCATTCCGTACATGGCCGTCTATGCCGCCACGAAGAGCTTTGTGATTTCCTTCTCCGAGGCGCTGCATGCTGAATATGCCAATCGAGGCATCACGGTAACCTGTCTGTGCCCAGGCCCAACGGCCACAGCCTTTCAGGAACGCGCCGGCATGCCTGTTGAAGGCGTTCGCCGCCTCATGGAATCGCCCGAAAAGGTTGCGATTGCGGGTCTGCGCGCACTCCTTCGGAACGAGGTTGTGCACGTTAGCGGGGTCCCCAACGCCTTAGTGGCCCGCCTCAGCCAGTTTACCCCGCGTCGGGTGCGGCTGGCCGTCACCCGTCAGCTGCTGGGCCCGCACGACGACACCTGAGCCGATGGTTTTGACTGTCCACCGAGAAGATTTGACGATCGGATCCGGAAAGTCTTGATGTAAACGCTTACCTCCTTATCTTCAGACCTTATTTGTTAGCCAACCTGCGTAAAACCATGACTACCCGTGATAAACTGGAAGCCCTGGCAGCCAACCTCTGGTGGAGCTGGAATCCCGAAGCACTCCAGCTTTTCGAGCGATTGAACCCGGAGGCCTTTCGGGTTTCGCACCACAATCCACTGGCGGCCCTTCGGGCGGCCGATCCAGCCATGCTGAGCGACCGACCTTTTCAGCAAGCAGTCGATCGCATCTACGAGACCTTTCAGGCCTATCTCAACAGCCCGCCGCGCCTCGAGGATGCTCCGCGGACCGTCTACTTTTGCATGGAGTACGGCTTGCACGAAAGCCTGCCCTTTTACGCCGGCGGGTTGGGCGTACTGGCCGGCGACCATATCAAGGCGGCTTCGGACCTGGGCATTCCCATGACAGCTGTCGGACTGTTTCTGCGTGAAGGGTACTTCCGCCAGCGTTTTGACCACAGCGGCTGGCAACTGGCTGATTATCTGAGCATGGATCCGACCGACCATCCCATGACGCTGGTCCTTGGACCGGATGGCTATCCACTGGTCGTTACCGTACATCTGGGCCGCCAGCCGCTCTACCTGCGGGCCTGGAAGTTGGAAGTCGGTCGCGTGCCGCTTTATCTGCTTGACGCCTCGTTCGATGCCAACCCCGAACCGATGCGTATCCTGACGCGTCGGCTCTATCAGGGCGACCGCCGCATTCGCCTGCAACAGGAGATCATCCTGGGCATCGGCGGCGTGCGCCTGCTGCGGGCTCTGGAACAGGACTTCGACGTCTACCACATGAACGAAGGCCACTGCGCTTTCGTCGCACTGGAACTGCTGCGCGAACGGCTGGCGGCCGGTGACGAGCGCGAAGCAGCCGAGGCCAGCGTGCGGCAACATTGCGTCTTCACCACCCATACGCCGGTTATGGCCGGACACGACCGCTTCGATCCAGGTGTGCTATTGGAGCAGATGGAAACGTTCCGGCATCAGCTCGGACTGTCCGAAACCGACTTGCTGGCCTACGGGCGCGTCAACCCCAGCGACAGCACCGAAGCGTTCAATATGACGGTGCTGGGGCTCAAAATGTCGCGCAAGGCCAACGGTGTTTCGGCCATTAACGGCCTGGTGGCGCGCCGCCAATGGCACCACCTGTACCCAGACCGCCCGGTCAACGAGGTGCCGATCGACCACATCACCAACGGCGTACATCTACCCACCTGGACCGTCCCCCATGCCTGCCCTTTCCTGGAGCAGCACCTGGGCAACTGGCTCGAAGGCCGCTTCAACGTCGAGATCTGGAAGAAAGTGGACGATATTTCGGACGCCGAGTTGTGGCAGTACCGGTGCATGCTACGCCGTCGGTTGGTGGAATTTGTCAACGAATACGTCAAACACCAGTCGCTGCCCCAGGAGTCGCACCTGAACCCTGACGTGCTGACGATCGGCTTTGCGCGGCGCTTTGCTACCTACAAGCGCGCTCCGCTGCTCTTCGAGGACATGGAGCGGGCCATTCAGCTCTTCACCCGGGAAGATCGGCCTATCCAGGTGATCTACTCCGGCAAGGCCCACCCGGCCGATGATGGGGGTAAACGCTTCATCCAGCAGATCTACGAGATCACGCAGCATCCGGCCTTCCGGGGCAAGGTGGTGTTTGTGGAGGATTACGACATGCACATCGCCCGCATGCTTGTTTCAGGCTGCGATGTATGGCTGAACAATCCACGTCGTCCACTGGAAGCCAGCGGCACCAGCGGCCAAAAGACGGCCATCCACGGGGGACTGAACCTGTCGGTGCTGGATGGCTGGTGGCCTGAGGCCTACAACGGCCAGAATGGCTGGGCTTTCGGCCGTGAAGCGACCGGCTACTACGAAGACCCTGTCACGCAGGACGTCGAGGACCGCGAGGCACTCTATCGCGTGCTGGAATACGAGGTGATTCCAGCCTTTTACGAGCGCAACGGCGAGGGACTGCCGATCCGGTGGCTAACCCGCATGCGTCAGGCCATGCGTACCATTCCCGCTCGCTTCAACGCTGTGCGCATGGTGCGCGAGTACGTGGAACAGATTTATCGGTCGGCTGAAAAGCCTGTACCAGCTGCTACCACGGCCAATAGCACAAAGTAAGACACTTCAGCCCTGGTCAAGAAAAAAGCCCCATCCCGCAGGATGGGGCTTTTCTGCAGCCATTCGCGTCGCTTCAGGTTACTTTCTGCACCCAGGAGGTGCAGTAACCGTCCGGGTGAATCGGTCCTTTGATGAGCTGACAGCCGCCGCATTGATTGGGGCTTTCAGCCGGGATATAAAGCTGACAATTAGCGCAAATCTTGTCAGGATACGGCGAACGGTCGGTGTACTGGAGGCTTTCGCGCATCTGAATTTCCTCAGGCGTCAGGCCCGATACATCGGTGCAGGTCAGCTCGGCACTGGCACTTGTTCCGCTTTCCGACGAAGCGTCACTTTGCTGCTGGCCACCCCCGCAGGCGCTCAGCAGCGCCGAACCACCGAGTCCTGCCAGTCCAAGTGCTCCAACCCGCAACAGAAAATCACGACGCGTGACACGTTTGTCTTCCATGGCAGCTCTTGGGTCTTGGTTGAACGGGGTCAAATCATCTTCTTAGAAGGTAGCAAGGCAGCGCTCTAAAAACAACCTGGACGCCATTTTTTCACCACCAACGGATTTCGAAGGCCTCAAACTCGCCCTGGGCCGGGAGCCATTGCTCCTGTACATTGTCGACCCGAGCGGCTGGTGGCCCCCTTCGCACTGCGTCGAGCAATTGCTCCAGCAGTGCCCGAGGGCCTTCGGCTACCAGATAAACCGATCCATCCGGTTCGTTACGCACCCAGCCGGTCAAGCCCAGCCGCCGAGCCTGGTAATAGACGAACTGCCGGAAGCCCACCCCCTGCACCCGACCAATCACCCGGGCTTCCAATCTGGCCTGTGCATCCCGGCTGCTCATGGTCTCAATAGTTGATAGATGCGATGGTTGTACGGACCCAGCCGCAGCGTGTCGGCCGCCAACGTATCGGCTGCAAAGACCTCGACCCAGCGTCGCCCGCGTATACCTTCGGGCAAGACGACCGTTTCCGGGCGGTTGCGAACGTTAACGATCAGTAACAACGTATCGGCATGGGTGGCCCGCAGGTACACCAGCACATCCTCGGCTTCCGGATTCAGCACGGTCAGTTCACCGTGGCGCAGCGCTTCGCTCGCCCGGTAAAAGTTCAGGTAGCGCCGGTAGAATGCATAGAGCGCCGGACTTGGAGGCGTCTCCCAGTTGTAAGGGGTGCGCGCGAAGAACGAGACCCGCTCCCGCACACCCAGCTCCTGTCCGTTGTAGAGCAGCGGCACGCCGGGCATGGACGTGGCCAGCACAAACGCCGTCATCGACCCTTCGTCGCCACCAAAGAGCACTGGCGGCGGCGCATCCCACATGGTCTCGTCGTGGTTGGTAGTAAAGCGCAACCGACGCGCACCCGGAGGCAACAATCCAAGCGTCGAGTCCACCTGTCGCACGAGCGTGTGCAGCGGTGCACCGCGCCAGACTTCCTTGAGCTGATGGTAGAAGGGCCAGGCGTAGGTCAGATCGAATCCGACCAGGTGCATCTCCGGCTCGGCCGCTTCGGCCAGCATCAGCACCGGTTTGATTTTTTCCACCGAATCGATCGCCGCTTTCCAGAAGTCCAGAGGCACGCCGTGCGCCACATCGCATCGATAACCGTCGATGTCGAACTCCCGCACCCAGTACTGCATCACATCAATCATGGCCTGGCGGAGTTCGGGGTTGTCGTAGTTGAGATCGACCACATCGGTCCAGTCTGTCGTATCGCCGTTGAGCACCGGGTAGGTGAAGCCCTCGATTGGCCCCGGCGTGTACCAGTCGGGATGCTCCGTCACCCAGGGGTGGTCCCACGCTGTATGGTTGGCCACCAGATCGATGATGATATGCATGCCGCGGGCATGCACCGAATCGACCAGGGCGCGGAAGTCCTCCTCGGTGCCATAGTCTGGGTTGACCGCGTAGTAGTCGCGCACGGCGTAAGGCGAGCCCAGCGGCCCAATGTCCGTCTTAGCCCGCTTTTTTCCGATGGGATGAATGGGCATAAGCCAGAGCGTGTTGACGCCCAGGGCCTGAAGCGAATCCAGTCGCTTGATCACGCCCTGAAAGGTTCCTTCCGGCGAAAAGTCGGGGACAAAGACCTCGTAGAGCACCGCATCGGCGATCCATTCAGGTTGTCCTACCCCGGGCGGCACACGGGGTAGCGCTTGCTCGGACGGTGATCCGCATCCAAGCGCAATAAGCAGACTCAACAACAGGTAAAACAACGGGCGCATGATCCAGAACAGTTGATGAAAGGGCTTACTTTCTGCCGAAGTATAAGACAACAGGGGCAAAACTGCTACCATTCACACCTCCACCCTAAAAATTCGACGCACCTTCCTCCAGGAAACCCGATGGAATCAGTGCGAATTTTTCAGGAAAGCCCCGTCCTCTCAGAAATGCGCGATGGTGACACTGACCGCTCCCAGCGTTCTGCGCAGGAATACCGGTGGCAAGGCACGCATTACGAACGCCAAAACCTGCGAGGGATTCTGGAAAAACGTTTTGAGCGACACGTGAAAGAGAAGGTGCCCCGGCTCGAGGTGCTGCTGGCTGAGCGGAAAAGCACGAGGCGCTCACATCGCAGCAGCAGGAGCTATCGAAGCGATTAATTATTCTGACGTCGAAGTAGCGCCGCCACCAGTAGAAACCCGACGAAGGCCAGCCCGCTCAGTCGCACCACGTCAGCTGTCACCCGGGGTGTTCCCGTCAGCACCCATTCGGCCATCAACGCCACCAGCCCGAAAAGTAGCGCCAGAAAAATCGCCCCCAGTAGCACGAAGCGGGGCGAGCGGAAGGGCTCCGAATCGAACATGCCGTCCGGGTTTTTTCACGCCAACGAACGGCGTCCGGCCGGGATCCGCTCACAGGGCCAGTCCCAGCCCGAGATAGACGACCAGCGACACGCCAGCCAGCAGCAGCGCATAGGGCAGCTGCGTGTTCACATGGTCGATGTGATCGCAGGCGGCTGCCATAGATGAAATGATTGTCGTGTCCGATAGGGGCGAGGCATAGTCTCCGAAGATACCGCCCGAAAGTACAGCCCCCAGCATAAGTGGAAGCGGCAGTCCAAGTCCCTCGGCCAGCGGCAACGCCACCGGAATCAGAATAGCAAAAGTCGTCCAAGAAGAGCCCAGCGTGAACGAGACAAAACAACCCACCAAAAACAGCAGGGCAGGCAGCCACCAAACCGGCCAGTTCGGATCGATCAGTCCAACCAGGTAGGGACCCATCTCCAGCGCCCGCGACACCTGTCCCAACGCAAAGGCCAGCACGACCAGCACCGTCACGCCGACCAGTCCCGACATACCCCGGAGCACCAGGGTCGTCGAGTGGGCCAGCGAAAGTATGGGGCGTCCGCCCCGGAGCGGTCGGGGCAGGGCATAAAGCACCATGGCCACTGCCACAGCCGTCGCCACGGCCCAGAAGACGGCCGTCGAGCCGCTTCCGGCCATCAGATTCCCTTCGCCCGTCACCCAGAGTCCCACGAAGATCATCCCCACCATGACGCCGAGCGGGATCAGGAAGTCGGAGGTCCTGCAGGGGGCGCCTTCGACCGGCTTTAGGCCTGCAATTTCTTCGGCCACCAGCGGTTGCGCATCGGGACGCAGGAGCTGGCCCGTCGTCGCCGCCCGCCGTTCGGCCGCCCGCATCGGACCGAAGCCCCATCCCGTCCAGGCCACCAGCAGTGCAAACAGAATGGTCAGCCAACTGAAGACGTTATAGAGCAGCCCTTCGACCAGCAGGCGCACGGCCCCGTCCGAAATTCCCTGCGCGGCCAGCAGCCCCAGCACGTAAGCCCCCCAGCCGTTAAGCGGAATCATCATGCAGACCGGCGCGCTCGTCGCATCGCAGTAGAAAGCGAGCTTTTCGCGGGGCAGCCGCAGTCGATCGAAAAACGGCCGCCCCACGGCGCCCACCACCAGCGAGGTGATACTGGATTCGACAAAGATCACCAGGCCCACCAGCCAGGCCAGCAGTTCGGCCCCCCGCCGCGACGTGCCCCAGCCTCGCCGCTGTGCCCAGGCGATGAATCCCTGCACGCCGCCTGAAGCCTGCACCAGGGCAATCAGCCCGCCCACCAGCAGACAGAACATCACCACGCGCGTGTTGCCCGCGTCGGCAAAGACAGCCACCAGCTCGTCGCCCAGCCGCCGCAGCCCCAGCAGCGGGTCTCCCCCTTCCAGCAGCGTGGTGCCCAGCCAGAGCCCGGCCAGCAGCGACAGATAGACCTGGCGCGTCCACAGTGCCAGGACGATGGCCACAACCGGCGGCAGCAGTACGAGCCCGTCCATGGGCCTGACGCTTCAGCGGGGCTCGTTGCCCGGCTTCCACTTGATATTGCAGCCCATTGACGGGTACTGCGGGCCAGTCACCTTCCCAGATTCCAGCCATTCATCCAGTGCCCGCTTCAAATCGGCCCCGGTGGCCGGACGCCCCCGGCCGGGCCGCGTATCGTCGAACCGACCGTGGTAGACCAGCCGCCGGTTGGCGTCGAACACGTACAGGTCCGGCGTGCAAAGTGCCCCATACGCTTTGGCAACTTCCTGCGTCTCGTCGAACAGGTACGGAAACGGATAGCCCTTGGCTCGGGCACGCCGCGCCATTGCTTCCGGGGCATCCTCCGGATACTGCTCGGGATCGTTGGCATTGATGGCCACGAATCGCACGCCCTTCGGCTGATAGGAGCGGGCCACCGCGATCAGTGCGTCTTCGATATGCTGCGCGTAGGGACAGTGATTGCAGGTGAACACCACCACAAGCGCCCGGGCGTCGGCAAAATCCTCCAAGCTACGCGTGGGCTTGTCGAGTCCATCGGCTTCGGGATTGACCACGGGCAGATCAAACGGAGGCGCCTCGGTCCCCAGCGAGATCTCTTGCGAATACGTCAGGGCCATAGGATATCAGCAGCTCTGGTGAACAACAAAAACGGCCGGCACAAAAATGGCCGGCCGCTCTGAAGGTTCCATTAGGCGCGAGCGCCCGTCAGTTCCTGCTCTAATTCGAGCAGGCGGCGAATGCGCTCTTCGGTGGGCGGGTGCGTCGAAAACAACCGGGCAATCCCACCGCCGCTAAACGGATGCACAATGAACATGTGCGCCGTGGCCGGATTGGCATCCATTGGAATGTGGGCCACACCTGCTTCGAGCTTCTCCAGCGCTCGGGCCAATGCCCGCGGTCCACCACAGATAAGTGCCCCACCCCGGTCGGCCGCAAACTCACGCGCCCGCGAAATGGCCATCTGGATCAGCATGGCGGCCAGCGGCGCCAGAATCAGCATGAGCAATCCGGCCAGCGCGTTGCCACGGTCCCGATCATGCGCCGGCCCAAAGAAGAAGGCAAACCGGGCCAGCATCGTGATAGCCGCCGCCAGCGTAGCGGCAATCGACGAGATCAGGATGTCCCGATGCTTGATGTGCGCCAGTTCGTGCGCAATGACCCCTTCCAACTCTTCTCGATTGAGCAGCCGCACAATGCCCTGCGTGACGGCCACCGCACTGTGCTTCGGGCTACGGCCTGTCGCAAATGCATTAGGCTGCTCTGAGGGAATAACATATACCCGGGGCATGGGCAGTCCAGCCCGCTGCCGCAGCCGGTCTACCATGTCGTAGAGTTCCGGCGCCTCCGCACGGGTAACCTCCCGGGCACCGTACATCATCAGGACAATTTTGTCGCTAAACCAGTAGCTGAAAAAGTTCATCGCTACAGCGAAAAAGAACGCGACGATCATGCCCTGCTCCCCGCCGATCGCTTCACCGATCAGCACAAAGAGCACAATCAGCAGGGCCATCAGTGCTGCCGTACGCACGCTATTCATCATCGTCACCTGTTTGAATGGTTACGACCATTCTCTATGACGCGGGATATACGACAGGAAGAAAAGCGGGTTCTACGCCAGAGGTCCGCCCCGCGGCAAAAATTCGTCACGTTTCGCCCAGCTCGAGCGCCATCAGTGCATCCTGTAGTTCAGCCAGGCTTTTCACATCGCCCACTCGGCGGGCCATTTCGATCCCCTGTCGATAGGTGCGCAGGGCATCTTCGAGGCGCCCCAGCTCCCGGTAGAGCCGGGCCAGGTGGTAATAGGTACCCACGTAGTCGGGATGATCACGCACCAGCCCCTCGAAGAAGAGCAGCGCCTGCGCCAGCTCCCCCCGTTTCCAGTATTCCTGGGCCAGTGCAAAGCGCGTGAAGGCGTCGTCTGGATCCCCCCGGTAAAACTGTAGCAGCTGCTCCAGTCGATCCATAGCCAACGTGCAGGTTATACGATTTCCGGGAAATCATAAGTGCATGTAAGAAAGCATGGCGCACACTACGGTGCGCCCCTACCGGACAAACGACGACCTTCCTACTACGTAGGGGCGGACCCCTGTGTCCGCCCGCGATCATACCCGTTGGATCACGTCCGCCACACGGGGAGTGGTACCCTCATGCACTGGTAAATCAGCGATCCCATATTACCAGTGACCGCCGGCCCCGCCGCCACCGAAGCTACCGCCCCCTCCGGAGAAGCCGCCGAAACCGCCACCGCCACTGCGCCAGCCGCCTCCCCTACCGAACCCACCACCCCAGATGATAATTGGTGGAAAGTCGGGTTCGCGGCGGTAGACCCGATAAGGATAGCGGGCAGCCTTGCGTCCACGAGGGGGACCTCCGCCTCCGCTGCGCATGGCCGACAAGAAAAACAGCAGCACCACCAGCAGCACAAATAATGTGGCCGCGTTCACCCAGACGCCGCGATTATCAGCCGCTCGGGGTGGCGGCTGAAACGCTCCTTGCGCTGCGGCAATGATCGCATCGACGGCTGCCGAAAGCCCCCCGTAAAAATCACCCCGCCGAAAGCGCGGGATGATGATGTCTCGTACAATACGACCAACCAGCGCATCGGGGATGGCGCCTTCGAGCCCGTAGCCTGTCGCGATGAACACCTCGCGTTCTTCGTGGGCTACCAGGATGACTACGCCGTTGTCGTACTCCTTCTGTCCCACACCCCAGCGACGGCCCAGCTCCACGGCATAGTCGGCAGCCGGGATGCCGTTGAGCGTGGGCAGCGTTACGATCACGATCTGCGTCGACGTCGTGTCGGCATAGGTGGCCAGCTTCCGGCTCAGCATCTGCTCTTCGGCCGGCGTCAGCAGGTCGGCCAGATCGGTCACCCACTGTCCGCTGGGCGGAATCACTTCGATCTGCTGCGTCAACGCTACTGACGCCAGCAGCAGCGCCGGCACCCATACAAGCCACCTTAGGCCACGCATGCGTCAAAGATCAAATTCTACCTGGGGCGCTTCTTGAGCGCTTTCGGCCGCCTCGAACGACTGTTTGGGCGTAAAGCCCGTCAGGCTGGCCACCAACACCGTCGGGAATCGCCGGACCAGCGTATTGTAGCGCCGCACAGCTTCGTTATAGTCGCGCCGGGCTACGGCGATGCGGTTTTCTGTGCCTTCCAGCTGCACCAGCAGGTCGCGGAACACCTCGGTGGTCTGCAATTGCGGATAGTTTTCAGCCACGGCCAGCAACCGGGCCAGCGCACTCGAAAGCTGCGCCTGGGCCTCCTGGAACTGCCGCACCTTCTCCGGATCGCTCAGATCCTCGACGCTCAGCGTGATCGACGTGGCGCGCGCCCGCGCGTTCGTAACAGCCTCCAGCGTCTCACGCTCGAAGTTAGCTGAAGCCTGCACCGTCCGCACCAAGTTGGGAATCAGGTCGGCGCGGCGCTGATACTGTGCCTGCAGGTCGGACCAGGCGCGGGCCACCATCTCGTCGGCTTCCACCATATGGTTGTAGGCGCTGCATCCGGCACAGCCGGCCATACCGAGCAGCAGCACCACCACCATCAAGGTCAGCAGTCCTTTGCTTCGCATAGCAGTTGGCTTCAGACTTGGACAGAAACTTGGCCCGCCTACGCAGGCATGAAAGATCGGGTTTCAATCAAAAGCAACCTTCCCGCAACAATCTGACGGCTGAATGATTAAGATAAATCGGCGTGCGTTTTGCGGCGGATTACCTTATCTTTGTTCTTCGATCAAGCCATTATGCCCACGATGAAGAAATCTCTGCGTTACACCCTTCCGGCCGTTTTGCTGCTGGCAATAGGCATTCTCCTGGGCTGGAATCTACACCAGGCTGTCTCCGATACCGACACGCTGGCCAGCTTGCGCAAGCTTGAAGAAGCTTTTCTGACGATCACGCAGCGCTACGTCGATCCGGTCGAGCCCGAACCCTTGGCCGAGGAGGCCATCCGGTCGATGCTTCAGGAGCTGGATCCCCACTCTGTGTACATTACCGCCGAGGAGATGAAAGAGCTCCGGGAAAGCTACCAGGGCTCTTTCGGTGGTATCGGGATCTGGTTCGAGGTGATGGACGACACGGCTCGCGTGGTGGCCACCATCAGCGGCGGCCCCAGTGAGGCGGTCGGCCTGCAACCCGGCGACCGGATTATCAAGATCGAAGACTCCAGCGCCATCGGTCTCTCCTCCACCGAAATCCAGAAACGGCTCAAAGGTCCAGAAGGCACCAAGGTCCGGGTAACCATTCGCCGTCTGGGCGTTGACGAGCCTCTGGAGTTTACGATCACACGTGACCGCATTCCGCTTTACACAGTCGATGCCGCCTACATGCTGGACGACCGGACTGGCTACATCCGCATCAGCCGTTTTGCCATGACCACCTACGATGAATTCCTGGAGCATTTGGACCGGCTCAAGCGCCAGGGCATGGAGCGGCTGGTGCTGGACCTGCGGGGCAATCCGGGCGGTATCATGGAAACGGCCGTCGAACTGGCCGATGAGCTGTTGCCCGAGGGCTACAAGATCGTCTACACACGTGGGCGCGTTGCTCAGGCGGAAATGACCCGCCGCGCTACCTCAGGCGGTCGCTTCGAGACGCAGCCGGTCATCGTGCTTGTCGATCGCAACTCGGCCTCGGCCAGCGAGATCGTAGCCGGTGCGCTGCAGGACAACGACCGGGCGCTGATCGTGGGACTCCGCACCTTCGGGAAAGGGCTCGTGCAGAACCAGTTCCCGCTTTCCGACGGCAGTGTCATCCAACTAACGGTAGCCCGCTACTATACGCCCTCGGGCCGCCTGATTCAAACCCCCTATCACGGCGGCGATCTGGAAGACTACTACCGGGAAAAGTTCGCCAACTACGAAACGACTGTCTTCCATCCGGAAGATTACATCAACGAGATTCCAGACTCGCTGAAATTCAAGACGGTGCACGGCCGCACGGTCTTTGGTGGCGGCGGCATTCTGCCCGACGTAATCGTACCACCCGACACCAACTCGATCCTGCTGGAAGTCAGCCGTCGCAACCTGGCTTCGACCTTCATTCGCACATGGTTCAACCGGAACGAGCAGATGATTCGGCAGCGGTGGAACAACCAGAAAGAGGCTTTTCTGGCCTCGTTTGAGGTGGACGATGCGCTATGGCAGGCCTTTCTGGACTACGCCGGCGAGCAGGAGCTTTTTGCAGCCGAGTCCACGGCAGCGCACCGCTACACGGTAGCCCAGGCCGAGGCGCATCGGCGCGAGCTAAGTACGCTGCTGAAAGCCTACCTGGCCTGGCAACTGTTTGGTCGCGAAGTGTCGATCCCGCTCTTTAACGAAATTGATCCGGTGCTGCACGAAGCGCTCAAGCACTGGGATCGGGCCGAAGCGCTGGCCGCCTACTTCGCCCCCAAGACGGGTGGCACGGTGCGCAAAGGTCGTTAGTCAGGTTGGCAGAGGCGCGCTGACATGGTGACCGATTCGACAAACGGCATGCCCGCGGGCATGCCGTTTGTTTTTTATATTAGGCGGTTGGTCGGACGCGACAGGATGTCCGATCGACCAAGTCGGTAGGTGTATGGCCTTCCCCTCAAACCAAACCAAAGGAGGAGCTATGGCCGAGGTGATGCGCTATACGTCGCCGACGACGCTGCTGTCGGAGCTGCAGCGGGAAGTAGACCGACTGTTTGAGAACTTCTTCGGAAGCTGGCTGCGGCCTGAGGTCGAGTCGGCGGTCTGGACGCCTACGGTGGATCTGCTAGAGACGGACGAGGCCTACCTCATCTACATGGACCTGCCTGGCGTGAGCCGGGATCAGGTCACGATCACCTTCGAGAACGGCACGCTGCAGGTAAGCGGCGAGCGGGTGCAGCCTGATCACAAGGACGCGCAGTATCACCGGATGGAGCGGTGGTATGGCCGCTTCTTCCGGTCGTTCAATCTGGGCCAGAACGTGAATCCGGACAAGATCAAGGCCCACTTTGAAAACGGCGTCCTTGTGATCGAGGCGCCGAAGACGGAGGAGAGCAAGCCGGTGCGGATCAAGATCTCGTAAGCGGCCCGTAAGCCGCAGCACTGGCTTGCGCAGTGCCGCTTGCCGCCGAAACCCAAAGCCCCGCCTGTGAAGGGCGGGGTTTTTGTGTTTTTCAGCGGAACTGTTCACCTTCCGGCGTCTGGGGCTCCCGGAGCTTGCGATGACGAATATCCACCCCTTCGATCAGAAAGACCACGCTTTCGGCAATGTTCTTGGCATGGTCCGAGATGCGTTCCAGCGCTTTGCTGGCCGTGATCAGATGGGCCACCGCTTCGAGATGCTCCGGATGCTGCTGGCCAAAGCGTACCAGTTGCTCGAAGTTTTCCCGGTGCAGCCGGTCGATCTGCAGGTCTTCCGCCAGCACCCGACGCGCCAACAGGCGATCGCGCTTCAGAAAGGCCTCCTGCACCTGTCGGAGCATGGCTCGCGAGGCGTCGGCCATCTCCTCGATGCGCGTCTGCGCCAGGGCCTCAGGTGCCTGCACCACGTAAGGCGTGTGCTTGGCGAGGTTCTTACAGTGGTCGCCGATCCGTTCTAGGTCGGTGTTGACCTTGACGGCCGTGATGATCATGCGCAGCTCGGCCGCCACCGGATGGTGCAGCGCCAGGATGCGCTCGCACTGCCGGTCGATCTTCAGCTCGTAGGCGTCCACCTCGTCATCCCGCGCCCGCACGCGTTCGGCCAGTGCCAGATCGCGCCGGAGCAACGCATCGATAGCATTAGCCATCTGTTCGTCGACCAGATCGGCCATTTCGAACAGCATGCGTTGCAGAACCAGCAACTCGTCGTCGATATGTCGATGCACGGTCATCGTCCGCAACCGCTTTAGCCAAACCTTCCCGTAATATAATCTTCTGTACGTTTTTCGCGGGGGCGCGTGAAAAGTTCGTCGGTTCGGTTCATCTCTACCAGCTCGCCCATGTAGAAGAAGGCCGTCGCATCACTGATGCGCGAGGCCTGGTGCATGTTGTGCGTAACGATGACGATTGTGTAGGATTTTTTGAGTTCCAGAATCGTCTCCTCCAGCTTCGCCGTAGCGATCGGATCAAGCGCACTGGCTGGCTCATCCATTAGCAGCACCTCGGGCTCAACGGCCAGGGCCCGCGCGATGCAGAGACGCTGCTGCTGTCCGCCGCTGAGTCCATAGGCATTTTCATGCAGCCGGTCTTTCACCTCGTCCCAGAGCGCGGCCAACCGAAGGCAACGCTCGACAAGTTCGTCCATGTTGCCCCGGTAGCCGTTGATGCGCGCGCCCCAGGCCACATTCTGGTAAATCGACTTCGGGAACGGATTGGGTTTCTGGAAGACCATCCCCACGCGCCGCCGCACCACCACAGGATCCATCTCCCGGTAGATGTCGCAGCCGTCCAGCAGGACCGTTCCTTCCAGGCGTGTGTTGGGGATCAGCTCGTTCATGCGGTTAAGGCAGCGCAGCAGCGTACTCTTTCCGCATCCCGAAGGCCCAATGAAGGCGGTCACCTCGTTGGGCTGAATCTGGAGCGAGATGTCCTTCAGCGCCAGCTTCTCCCCATACCAGAAGTACAGGTTGCACACCTCCATCTTGGGCCGTACGCGGGCGGCTTCGCTGTCGCGGCTCAACCCGAACGTCTCGGCGGTGGGCACTTTTTCAGCGGGCGTAACGTGATCGGCCATGACTCAATGCGGACGATGACGTTCGTAGTAATTGCGCAGCAGGATGGCACTCAGGTTCATCAGAAGCAGAAACACCATGAGCACGATGATGGCGGCAGCTGCCAGTCCTCGAAATTCTTCCTGCGGCCGGGCCGTCCAGTTGAAGATCTGAATGGGCAGCACGGTAAAAGGATCCAGCAAGCTCTCGGGCAGGAAGGCGATGAATGTGAGCGCTCCGATCATGACCAGCGGAGCTGTTTCGCCGACGGCACGGCTCAGCGCCAGAATAATGCCGGTCAGGATGCCCGGAGCTGCGATGGGCAGCAGATGGCTGGAGACTACCTGCCAGCGCGTGGCGCCCAACGCATAGGCGCTCTCCCGAATGCCCTGCGGTACAGCACGGAGCGCCTCCTGGGTGCTGATTACGATGATCGGCAACACCAGCAGACTCATCGTCAGCGCTCCGGCCAGCAGACTTCGTCCCAGCGCAAAAAACCGAACGAAGAGTCCCAACCCGAGAATGCCATAGATCACCGAGGGAATGCCGGCCAGGTTGGCGATGTTGAGCTGGATCAGCCGCAGAAACCAGCCACGCGGCGCATACTCCTCCAGATAAATGGCAGCACCAACACCAACCGGCACCGAAAACAGCGACGTCAGCAGCATCAGCCAGAACGAGCCCACAATGGCCGACTTGGTCCCAGCCTCTTCAGGGTTGCGCGACGGATAGGAAGTGAGAAACTGCCAGTCCAGCCAGGGGGTGCCTTTGCGCACGACATCAACCATCAGCGAGGTTAGGACCAGCAAACCGAACAACGTGGAAAAAAACAAAATCACGGCCAGCATCTGTCCCAGCCGTCGCCGTCGCTCCCGTCGCAGCTCGAATCGGGTGGCTACCGCCTGCTGCACTTCGGTCATGCCATTTAGTAGCTTTCTTTAAAGCGAAGGATAATCCGGTTGGCCAGCAGGTTCATGCCCAGCGTCAGCACGAACAGCACCAACCCCACCGCAAACAGACTCTGATAGACGACCGTTCCCTGCGGCGTGTCGCCCAAACTAACCTGCACGATATAGGCCGTCATTGTCTGAATCGACTCCAGCGGATTGAGGGTCAATTTGGGCGTAGCCCCAGCCGCCAGCGTTACGATCATGGTTTCGCCGATAGCCCGGCTCAGTGCCAAAATGAAGCTGGCCATGATGCCGCTCAGGGCCGCCGGCACAACCACACGGAGCACCACTTCGTACTTGGTTGCGCCCAGTGCATAGGCGCCTTCGGCCAACGAGCGCGGCACGGCCCGCAAGGCGTCCTCGCTCAGCGAGGCTATCATCGGGATGATCATAATGCCCACCACGATCCCCGCGCTGAGCGCATTGTAAACCTGCATCTGCGGAAGCACGTGCTGCAACAGCGGCGTGACAAACGTCAGCGCAAAGTAGCCGTAAACGACCGTCGGCACGCCCGCCAGCAATTCCAGCGACGGCTTCAGCCAGCGACGCACGCGATCGGGCGCATACTGTGAGATGTAAATGGCGGCCGCAAGCCCGATCGGAATGGCCACCAGCGCCGCAATGACCGTGATCATCAACGTGCCGGCCAGCAGCGGCCAGATGCCGAAGTGTTTCTCGGCAAACTGCGGGGTCCACTTCGTGTCGCCGAAAAACTCGGCCAGCGGCACCTGCCGGAAAAAGGCAACCGACTCGCCGATCAGAATCGCCGCAATGCCCAGCGTGGTGAATACCGTCACCAGCGCACAGAGCCCGAGCAGCGCCTGAATCAGACGCTCCCGGGGCCCACGCGACAGATTGGCATCCGGCGCCAGGTCCGGAAAGCCCTGGCGCCGGATCCATCCATCTTTAGAATAAGCCATGTCTTTATTCTTCGGTACCTTCTGTGCTCTGCCGTTCAAGCCGCAGCAGGTCCACAACGCGCACGCCCACCTGCGACCCTTCGCCTCCAAAGATACTACCGGTTACCCTATTCCGGAAACGCTCCAGCGCCAGCTCGTAGGCCTCGGCCGTCAGCGGCACGTATCCCACCTCGGACACCAGTTGGGCCGCCTGCTGCAGGTAAAATTCTACGAACGCTTCCACGGCGGGATCGTTGGCCCGCTCGGCGTTGACATAGATGAAAACCGGGCGAGAAAGCGGCTGGTAGGTTCCGTTGTTGACAGTCTCTGGACTGGGCAGAATGCAGCCTTCTCCGTTTTCAGAGTTGCCGTCGTCGATAGCCACTGCTTTGAGTTTGTCCACGTTCTCCTCATAGTAGGCCATCGGAATGAAGCCCAGCGCGTTGGGATCGCCGCTGACACCCTGCACCAGCACGTTGTCGTCCTCGCTGGCCGTGAAGTCCGCGCGGCTGGCGTGTTCCTCTCCCACGATAGCGGCCGTGAAGTAATCATAGGTACCGCTGTCAGTCCCAGCCCCATACAAGTTTAGCGGCCGATCTGGGAACGAGGATCGCACCTGGTTCCAGCGTGTGATCGTGCTATTGGGCTCCCAGATGCGGCGTAGCTCCTCGACGGTCAGACACTCGACCCAATCGTTCTGCGGATTCACCACGACAGCGATCCCATCATAGGTTACTGGCAGTTCAATGTATTCGACCCCGTTCTGCCGGGCCAGCGAATCTTCAACAGGACGAATCGGACGTGAGGCATTGTTGATGTCCGTCTCCTTGCGCACAAACTTGGAAAAACCTCCGCCAGTCCCGCTGATTCCTACAGTCACCCGCACACCCGGATACTGCTTCATGAACTCTTCGGCCACTGCCTCGGTCAGCGGATAGACCGTGCTCGATCCATCGATGAGTACCGCACCCGTGAGCTGCCCTTCCTGCTGACTGCGGCCACAGCCGGCCAGCAACAGCACAAGCAGCGCACCAGTCATTAAGCCGAATCGTTTCTCCATGAGACACCCTTGCTTTTGTTCTATGATTGTTGGGAATCTAACGAATTGTTCTGTCAACGAATGATAAATCCCACAAACTTTAAAGTTATCAAATTGTTAACAACATCCCCGCTGCTGGTGGCAACAAAACAGAAAGCCTCCTATATTGCAGCATGGTCTCTAACGAATCAATCCTATGTGAAGATGCCGATGCGTCGTCTGTTGCTGTTCCTGGTATTGCTGCTGGCCGGATGCACCGCTTCGCGTCCCATCCAGCAGATGCCTGCAGGCCGCACGTCCGTGTTTGCGCGCCCGGAGCGTCCGCTGCCCGTTCCGGTCATTCTACCTCCCTCGTTCGAAGCGGCTATCGCGCAGGGCACCCGTACCGCCGAGGGGCGTCCCGGACCAAACTACTGGCAACAGTACGCCCGCTATGACTTAGTCGCCCGCATCGATACGGCCACACGACGGCTGGACGGCGAGGGACGCATCGTTTACCTAAATCGCTCACCCGACACGCTTCGCCAGCTCTTTCTGGAGCTTCCGCTAAACGTCCACGCCGAAGGCGTCGTGCGTAACGAGCCGGCCGAGGTAACCGGCGGGGTCGCGCTCCACTACGTGGCCGTTGATGGACGGGAAGCCTTGCCTCCAGCCGAGGCTTCTGCCGGTGCGTCGCGCTACGTGGTTAACGGCACGCGGCTGCTCGTCTTTCTGCCGCGCGATCTGGCCCCCGGCGACTCCATTCAGCTCGACTTCCGCTGGTCCTTTACGATTCCCAAGCGGGGTGCCGGTGGTCGCATGGGCTACGACGAAAATCTCTTTTTCCTGGCCTACTGGTATCCCCACATGGCCGTTTATGACGACGTGATCGGCTGGTTTACCGATTCGTTCCTGAGCCGCGCCGAGTTCTATTTCGGCTACGGGGACTATCGGGTCACGATCGACGCGCCAGCCGGCTGGCTCGTCATGGCCACTGGCACGCTCGAAAATCCTGAAGATGTACTGGCTCCCGAAGTGCTGGCCCGCATGCGCCAAGCCTACGCCAGCGACACGCCGGTCCGCATCGCCGAACCCGACACCGATCCGGTCACACGGCCGGGCACCGACGGGCGGCTGCAATGGCGCTTCCGGGCCACCAACGTGCGCGACGTTGCCTTCAGCCTGGTGTACCGTGGCTTCTGGGAAGGAGCCCGCACGCCCGTAGGCGATCGCGACGGCGACGGACAGACCGACTACGCGCAAATCAACACATTCTGGCGCCCGACTGCACCCCGCTGGGCCAACGTCACACGCTACCAGCAGCACGCCATCAGCTACCTCTCGCGCCTGACAGGCTTTCCCTATCCCTGGCCCCACATGACGGCCGTCGAAGGCGGGGGCATCATCGGCGGCGGCATGGAATTCCCCATGATGACGCTCATCGGCGACTATAACGCCGCTGGCGACAGCGCCCTCTACTACGTAACGGCGCACGAACTGGCCCACATGTGGATCCCCATGATTGTCGGTCCCAACGAGCGCCGCTATAGCTGGATAGACGAGGGCAGCACCACGTTTGCCGAAAACCATGCCCGCACCGACTTCTTCCCCGGTACCGAACCCCGGTTGGGCGAACAGGAAAGCTATCTGATGCTGGCCCGCATGGGCGCTGAGGGAGAAATCATGCGCTGGTCCGACTATCACTACTCCAACTTCGCCTTCGGCGTTGCTTCCTACAGCAAGCCGGCCACACTCCTGGAGGCGCTCCGCGGACTGCTAGGCGAAGACGTATTCTGGCGCGCCTACCGCACGTTTATCCGCGGGTGGGCCTTCAAACACCCCTACCCGTATGACCTGTTCAACACGTTCGAACGCGTAAGCGGACGCGACCTCGACTGGTTCTGGCATGCCTGGTACTTCGAGACCTGGACGCTCGACCAGGCTGTGGCGGCTGTTGAACCCGTCGACGGCGGCGTACGCATCACCGTGGAAGACCACGGACTGGCCCCCATGCCGGTCTATCTAACGCTCACGCTTGCCAACGGCACGCAGGTGCGGGATACGATCGACGTGGACGTGTGGCTGGAAGGACGGCGTCAGGTGACCGTCACGGTGCCGACCGGCGCGGCCGTTACCCGGGTGGAAATTGATCCCGATCACTGGTTTCCCGACATCGACCGCACAAACAACGTCTGGCACGCACCGGCCGGCACCGGACAATAACGCTATTCGGCCGGCGTAGCGGCTTCACGCACAGGCACACGCACGCGAAGCCGCCCCTGCCGGGCCAGGCTCAAATCGACGAGCACGACCTGTCCCGGCTCAAGCGCCTGCTGTAGATTGCGCAGCACCAGTTGTACGGCCACCCGCGAGCGCGCCGGAATCACAATAGACTGAGCCGGTTGGCTGGCCTGCACCGTATCGGCCTCTACTTTGCGCAACGCGATATTGCGCGTCACAGCCGGTGCCTCAGCGCCAACCAACGTATCAGCCTCGGCCGTGCCGTTGGCGATCCGCAGCGATACAATAGCGCTGTCGCCGGCAGCCGTCGCATAGACGACCGGCTCCTCCACGGCCAGCCGTCCTTCCGGAAGCGGCGGCTCGGCCGAAACTGCCGGCTGCTCACGCTGCTGTCCACAACCAATCAGCAGAAGCAGGCCCCAAAAAATCATTGTCAAATACCGCATGGCGTCTCAAGGGTTTGGTGGTGGAGGCTTTCTTTCAACAAAAATCTGCCTTAAAAAGAAAAGCAAACCGAGTCGCTTTACGCAACCACGCGACGGTTACGCGGATGCCACATTTCCCAGAGCATCCGACCGATCATTGCATACAGGCAGACGAACGTCGATGCTCCCGCCACCAGCATCACCCAGGCCGCCGGCAGCTCCCAGCCTTCCGGAAGAAAACGCACGGCCGCCATGCCCCCAAACAGCAACAGCGTGGCTGCAAAAGGCTCCAACGCCAGGATCGCCTTCCACCGCTCCGAAACCGAAGTGCCCAGAAACAGGCCCCCTACGGCCATAAAAATTAACGCAAACGAAGTGACGTGCGCGTGGATGATGTTGAGCATTTCGTAGGGACTCTTCGGATACTTGATCTCCTGCACCTGCTCCAGCGGCACGTCTTCGTTGCCCCGAAACTGATGCACGATCCCCGTGGGCGTGTTGTGCGTGGTGTGCCGGACAAATACGATCCCGGTCAGATAGCCCACACCCACCACGATCAGAAACCAGGTCACCAGCCAGCGGGCCGTTCCCTGCAGTGCACGCAGCGAAAACCCCATCGTTCAGTTCGGATGGTAGGTCAGCTCTGGTGGATGCTTCTGGTAATGCGTGGTCACAAAATACAACACCTTCCGGACTCCCCGATTAAGTGCGTTGACCGAAATGGTAGCGCCGCTAATGTTGACGATGTCGCGATGCGTCTGGATAGGGTCCCGAAGCGTTTTGTCCCGATACTGATAGAGAAAGCGCGGGAGCCGTACCTGTCCGCCATGCGATTCCCGGTAAACCATGACGGCAACCTTTTCCACGGAAAAATCAGGCCGTACGCCCACGATGAACGTGATGGGTCGGTGCTTGCCCAGTTCTTCGGTAATCACGGCATAGCCCAGCAATCGGCCTTCGGCATTGTAGACGCGCGTGACCACCAGTACGGAATCGAGCGGTTCGGTGCGGCGCAGCACCTGTTTGGCCGCTTCCAGTTTCTCTGTTGAAAAACGCAGCGTGTCGTGCTGGAAATAGCGCCCCTTCGGGAACACTTCGGCCAGCGCCTCCTTGGGCGTCAGGAATACCTGATCCTGTGCACGCCCGACAGGCGCCAGCATCCAGCAACACACCAGTAGCAGAACGTAACGCATCTGCAAGGCTGGTCGGAAAAATGACCGGGTTGGCGCCGTGCAGGCGCCAACCCGGATGGACTGCTATCCGTTCAGAAGCCGAAGACCACGCCCAAGATAAAAGCCCGGGCAAAGTCTTCCTCGCCTTCGGCGATGAGATAGTTCGTCACGTCGCCCAGGCTGCGGCCCTTGTTTGTCCAAGTTAGTTCATAGGCCAGCTGGAAGCCCACCAGGGGCGTGGGTCGGTAGGTCAGCCCAAAAGCCAGCCGATTCACCCAGCGGTTTTCGGCCTCGAATTTCTCCAGCACACCAGCCGCAAACTCAGCTTCCTGCAACAGATCGTCATACCAGACCTGTTCCCAGCGCACGCCAGCGTACCAGAGCGGCTGGTTACCCCGGTTGAAAAACGTGTTTCGCAGAAATTCGGGGAAGAAGGCGTAACGCGCTTCCACCCAGTAGCCCTGGCGCGCCCGGTTCAGGCCGTCCAGTTCGACTTCGACCTCACTTTCGAGGGGCACCTCATCGTCGGCTGGACCGAACGCCACACCGGCCTGATTGTAGACGCGCCGCGCAAAGCCACGCGCTACGGCTTCTACATCGCCCATCGAGGTGTAAACGTACTCACCTTCCAACGCCAGCGGTCCCCGGCTCAGCAGGAAGTCCACGCCCACACTGCTCACGTATTCGGCCGGCAGGTATTGGGGCGTATAGCGGCCATAATAGCCCGCAAGCCCCAGCTCCACACCCAGCGACGGACTCAACGCCACGCGCCCCGTTACGGTTTTGGCCTGCCGCGTATCGTTGCCAAACGTACCCGTGAAGGGCTCAAACTTCAGCTCAACATAGTTGTCGACATGGTTGCCAGGGCTACCTGCGTAGTCTGGGTTGGTGATGTACTTGTTCTCGACTTCTACGTCGAGCTGCATCCCGTTCACCACGTAGAGCTGATACGTAAGCAGCCCCTGCGCGCCGACCGGCACTTCGCCCGTGAAGCCCAGGCCCAGCTCGTTCCAGGCCGATTTGACCGGCAGCACAGGTGCGCCGCGATCAACCAGCGAGCGCCGCGGAAACATCCACTGGTTGTCGTCATGGTTGATGTTGAAACGGCCCAGCGGCACCAGCAGACCACCAGCCCGCAACCGAAAAGCCGGATCGATGGCCCACTCCAGCCAGGCCTGCTCAATGGCGATTTCAGATTGATCCGTCCCCTCGATGGCCTGCTCGACCGTCACGCCTCCCTCGGCTTCCACCACCTTTTCCAGCTCCAGGAGCCGGAAGCGTTCCAGCTCCAGCTCCGACAGAAAGCGCAGGTTCGACGTAATTGCTACGTCGGTGGTGAGCACAAAGCGGCGAAAAGTGAACGTATTGTAATGGTGCTCCAGGTTGGTGGTCTCAAAGCGGATGGCTCCGTAGCCACCCAGACGTGCCCGCTCGCCTTCGTTCTGGGCACGCACTGGCCAGGCCAGCAGCAACACCAGCAACAGCCACCCTGTGTATCGATGCATCATGGTCATTTTTCCGTCTGATTGGTTGAAACGGCAGCAAACGTCCAACGACAGGTCTGCACGCGCAGCCCTTCGGTATCCCGACGCGCCACCAGCGCCCCAACCGAGACCGGCAGCCACGACGGATCGGGTTCGACCGCCAGCGCCGTGGCCAGCGCATCGGCCGCCCCACAGGTGGGCGCCCATACCGTGACGCTCCCTTCAAGCCGGACGCGTGCCAGATCGCGGGGATCGACCAACGTCGAGCCGTCTGGCTCGTAGTCGCCGCTGGTAGCCAACGCGCCGTCGGTCAACGCCACGGTCGTCAGCACTTCGTCGGGGCGCAGCGGATGACGGATACCAATCGTCCACGCCGAGCATCCGGGCGGTGCGCCAAACACGCGCAAATCGCCCCCGGCATTGACCAGCGCGGCCGTGCAGCCGGCCTGCCGGAGCACCGCCACCGCCTGGTCCACGGCCCATCCCTTGGCGCTACCGCCCAAGTCCAGCGCAACCGGCCCGCGCTTGCGCAACCGCCCGTCTTCATCTAACGCTACCTGGCGATCCGGCTGCGGGAGTGGCGTTCGTCCCTGCTGCCAAGCAGCCACGGCCGCCCCTACGGTTGGATCGAAGCGTCCATTTGTCGCCACCTGCCAGCGGAGCGCCTCGGCCACGGCCTGACGCGTCAGCTCCGGCAACACCAGTTCAGCACCCGAAGGGCTCGCGTTCCAGCAGCTCAGGATCGACGCGGGCTCCTGCACGCTCATCTGTCGGTGCACCTCGAAAAGCAGCGCGCTCGCGCGCTGGACGGCGTCCCGGGCCGCCGCCCGATCCGGGTGATAAACCTCAAAGCGCACGATTGTCCCCATCACATAGTAAAGGCGCACCAGCGGCGTTTCCTCGGCCGCACGGGCCAGCAGCCGAAACGGCGAGCCGGCCAGCCACCCCCCGGCCATCAATCCCCCCAGCCGATGCAGGAACTTCCGCCGATCCATGAGCCCTGTCGTTTATTGCCAGGAGAAAACTTAGATCACGTCTAAATTGTAAACAAGAGGCATCGCGTAGTCTTTAGAAGATTTGACAGCAACTCCATAGAAAAGTCAAACAGCGCCCCTACAGCCCGACTTTCTTGCCCAAAGGGCTTTTTCGATAAACCCGCCGGCTAAGCCCACATGCTTTAGCGGTGGAATGACAGGCAAACGATCAGGGCCGGCACAAAGGCCGGCCCTTACCCCACGTGCAAGGCGTCCCTGCTACCCTGGAAGGGCATTTAGATCAGCACCTCGCCGGTCATCTCGGGCGGAACCTCTTCGCCCAGAATGCGCAGGATCGTTGGGGCTACGTCGCCCAGCTTACCGTCTTTGATTGGCCCGTTGAAGCCCGGCTTGATGATCAGGTGCGGCACCAGCGTCGTCGTGTGAGCCGTATGTGGCGAGCCGTCGGGATTCTTCATCCGGTCGGCGTTGCCATGGTCGGCCAGCACCGTTACCGTGTAGCCGTGCTGCAGCGCGGCCTCGACCACCACCTTCGTGGCGGCATCTACCGCTTCGATCGCCTTGACAGCCGCCTCGAAAACGCCCGTGTGCCCCACCATGTCGGGGTTGGCAAAGTTCAGCACGATCAGGTTATAGATCTCTTTTTCGATGGCTTCGGCGCAGCGCCGGGCTACTTCGGGCGCGCTCATTTCGGGCTTCAGGTCGTAGGTGGGCACCTTTGGCGAGGGCACCAGAATCCGGTCTTCGCCTTCGAAGGGTTCCTCGCGCCCGCCACTGAAGAAGTAGGTCACATGCGCGTATTTTTCGGTTTCGGCGATCCGGAGCTGACGCCCGCCCAACTTCGAGATCACCTCGCCGAGCGTCATGCGCAGATTGACTTTTCCAAAGGCAACCGGCAGGTCGAAGGTTTCGTCGTAGGGCGTGAAGGTCACAAAAAGCAGATCCAGCTTTTTGCCCCGATTGAAGGCGTCGAAGTTGGGATCCGTGAAGGCCCGGGTGAGCTGGCGGGCGCGGTCGGCGCGGAAGTTGAAAAAGATCACCGCATCGCCGTCCGCCACGCGCGTCGGATAGCCGTCGCCGTAGTCAATCAGGCACGGCTTGACGAACTCGTCGGTCACGCCTTCGGCATAGCTGGCCTCCAGCGCCCTGACGGGATTGTCGAACACCTCGCCTTCGCCGTAGACCAACAGCCGGTAGGCTTTTTCGGTACGGTCCCAGCGTTTGTCGCGGTCCATCGCGTAGTAGCGGCCCACGATCGAGACAATGCGCCCGACGCCGATCTCCCGGGCCTTTTCCTGAAACTGGCGCACGTAGTGGACACCCGACTTCGGATCGGTATCACGGCCGTCGGTAAACGCATGCACGCACACCTGCTCGGGCCGCAGTCCCTCGCGCCAGGCCAGCTCAAGCAGCGCGAACAGGTGGTTCAGGCTGGCGTGGACGCCACCGTCCGAAAAACAGCCCATCAGGTGCAGCCGTGTATGATGCTTCCGCGTGTGGCGGGCCGCCTGCACCAGTACTTCGTTCGTGAAGAACGTGCCTTCTTCGATCTCCTTGTCGATGCGCGTAATTTCCTGGTAGACCACGCGCCCGGCCCCCAGGTTGAGATGCCCCACCTCGGAGTTCCCCATCTGGCCTTCGGGCAACCCCACGGCCAACCCTGAAGCCTTCAGCGTAGCATGCGGATAGGTGGCAAACAGGTAATCCAGAAACGGTTTACGGGCATGATCGATGGCGCTAACCGACGGGTCTTCGGCAATGCCGTACCCATCGAGAATAACCAGCAGATGACGTTTTTTCGGATCCATAGGTGTCAACAGGTTAGGTGATACGCCTTATCCAACGGCCTGCTTAGCGCACGCGATAGTCGGGTACGCGTTTCGTGGGGCGGCCGGTTTTTGCATCAAATACATGCATCGAGGCGCATGCAGGGCAGCTCATCTGCTCCAGCCCGTAGCGGTCGGTCCGGCGTGCCGGCACGTCGAAGTAGCGCCTGCATCGTTTGCAAAAGTACCGTCCCCGACGCGGATCCAGTCCTTCGAGTGGCGCAGGCAGCCGACGAAGTCGTCGGTAATAATCGCATAGATCAGTAAGGACGCACTGGTGGCAACGGGGTTGGCGGGCCGTGCAGGTGTAGCGTCCGTGCAAGATCAAAAGATGGTGGGCTTCTCCCCAGTCGCGTGCCGGAAGCTGGCGCTTGAGCCGACGCTCAACCTCAAGCGGGGTGCGTGCTCGGCGCACCAACCCGATCCGATGCGCCACGCGGTAGACATGCGTATCGACAGGCAGTGCGGCCACGCCAAAGGCGACCGAGGCCACCACGCGGGCCGTCTTGGGACCAACGCCTGGGAGCGACTCGAGTGCTTCGAGCGAGGCAGGAATCTTGCCGCCGAACACGTCGCGGATGCGTCGGGCTGCGGCAACCAGATGCCGCGCCTTGCTGTTCGGGTACGAAACCGAACGGATGTAAGGCAGCACGTCCTCTGGCTCGGCAGCCGCCAGCGCCTCGACGGTCGGAAATGTGGCAAAAAGCGTCGGCGTCACCTGATTGACCCGCGCGTCGGTGCACTGGGCCGAAAGCATCACGGCCACCAGCAACTGATAGGGATCCTCGTGGTGCAGCTCGGTCTGCGGCCGTGCGATCACCTGCCGCAACCGCGCCAGCACCTGTCGGGCCCGGGAAGTACGTGCCACCTACTGCTTTGCCGTTGCTGTTAAAAAACAGCGTCCAAAATAACACGACAGGCATCAAGTTCCTTTGAAAAAAGCGCTTTGCCGGAAAGAACCCCTGACATTCGGTGTCGTTGGAGCCGCCGTGTGCGACTAGCTGACCTTATCCCATGCGCGGAAAACTGTTACTGTTGCTGTGGATGCTGGCAGCCGCACCGGCAGCTACGCGTCCGCTGGCCTTTTCCGATAGCACACGCGTGGCACTTGTCACGATCCTGCCCGGCCGCGCCCTCTATGCAGCCTTCGGCCACAGTGCCCTTCGCGTGCACGATCCCGTGCAGGGGATCGACTGGCTCTTCAACTACGGCACGTTCGACTTCAGCGACCCGTGGTTCATCCCGCGGTTCGTCTATGGCCAGCTCGACTATTTCCTGTCGGTGAGCGATTATGCCCGCTCCGTGCAGTTCTATCGCGAGGTGGAAGGCCGCCCGATCGTCGAGCAGTGGCTGAACCTGACCCCGGCGCAGCGCGACACGCTGGTGGCCTTTCTGATGTGGAACGCTCGTCCGGAAAACCGCACCTATCGCTACGATTTTCTATTCGACAACTGTTCGACACGCATCCGGGACGTGCTCGAGCGCACACTGGGCGACGGGCTACGCTTCATGCACCGGCCGCCGGACGCGACGTTTCGGCACCTGCTCGATCTGTACGTGTCCAACCGGCCGCTCCTTCAGCTGGGTTTCTACCTGACGCTTGGCCAGCGCGTCGATCGCGTGCCTACAGCGCGCGAAGCGCTGTTTCTGCCAATGGAACTACAAAAAGCCTTTGACCAGGCGCGGGTGCGCCGTGACACCACCTGGGGGCCGCTGGTTGCCCACACCGATACCGTGTTCTGGCCTGCCGGACACCAGCCGCTACCTGAACCGACCTGGCCGTGGCCGACCGCGCTGGGATGGCTGCTCTTTGGCTTCGGCACGGGTGCGACGCTCATTGCCTGGCGACGCGGACGTCCGCCCGCTACACGGCCAGACGCTCTGCTGTTCGGCCTCGTCGGGCTGGTAGGTATGCTGTTGCTGCTGCTCTGGGTGGCCACGCTGCACACCGTGACGGCCTGGAATTGGAACCTGCTCTGGGCTTGGCCGCTACATCTGGTGGTGACCGTCCGCCTCTGGCGCCGCCGCCCACTCGCCCGCTGGGAGCGGGCCTATCTACTCGCAACGGGTCTGCTTACGCTACTGCTTGCGTTGGGTTGGTTTTTCTGGACACAGGATCTGCATCCGGCTCTGCAGCCGATCGCACTACTGCTGGTGGTACGCACGGCTGCGCGCATCGCGCTGCAGGCGCCTGCTTGGCCTACTACAGACCCGTAAAAATCTGCACGCTGCTCCGGTCTGTATTATTTCCATGCGATGCGACAGGGCGCAGCTTGCAGACGCGCTATCTTTAAAACCTCCGGCTTGATTCCGTCGCAGTGCGTGTAGCCTATATGATAGGCGCCAAAAGGCGAGGGGCTGCCCGCAACGAGCAGCCCCTCATCTTTGTAAGGCGACGGCGTGCGCTGGCCTGTAAGCCGAATTCTGTCTGCCCGGAGCGACAGCCGCCGTGCCGCATCCGAGGAGACCATCATTTATCTGGGACTGCCGTCACCGGCAGCCTCAAGCGGCCTACCCGTGCCGCCGCGTCGTCTTATAGACGACGCTTTTCAGCGGGCCACTTTATCCACCTCAAGGGTGGTGCGGCGCTGCTTGGCCTTGCACCCCCCGGGGTTTGCCAGCCGCCGCTGTTACCAGCGACGCTGGTGGGCTCTTACCCCACCCTTTCACCCTTTGCCTGTGTCCCGCATAGGCGGGACCATTGGCCGGTCTGCTCTCTGTGGCACTTTCCGTCACCGCCCGGTTACCCAAGCGGTGCCCTCCTGTTAGGAGGCGGGGTGCCCTATGGTGTTCGGACTTTCCTCGCCGCCGCGCCCTTCCGCAGGGCAGGCGACGCGATGGTCCGGCCAGCGCACCAATTGGGTTAATGCATAACGGAATTAAGAAGATCCCGCGCTGCCGTTCGCAAAGCCCAGTTCCTGGCTGACCTCATGGAACAGCTCGCTGTCGACGATGATGCGTCCGGTATGCTCGCAGGCGATGATGCGCTTGCGCTGCCGGATCTCCACCTGCTGCTGAGGCGGCACCGCATAACCAGCCGCTGCACCGCGCTCCAGCGGAACCACAGCCCGGCCATCCCGGTAACGCGCCCGCAGCCGCTTGTAAGCGCGCAGGTAACGCGGATCGACCGCTTTTTCGGCTTCAGCACGCATGGCCTGCAGCTGCGCCATCTCGTGCTTTGTATCTTCCAACACCGCTTGCAGCTCAGCGCGCTTGTCCTGCAGGATCTCCTCCAGTTCCTTTAACCGGGATTCTGCCTCCTGAACGGCAGCCGTCCGCTCTTCCGCCAATCGCTCCAGCTCTTCCAGGCGGGCTTTGGCTGCTTCGATGCGCTGCCGCTGGGCTTCGATTTCCTTGGTCAGCGCATCATACTCGCGGTTATTGCGCACGTGAAGCTGCTGCTCCTCGTAGCGCTTGATCAGCGTTTCCGCCTCCTCGATATCCAGCCGGGCCCGGCGGCGCTCAACCTCGTATTCCTTAAGCTCTCGCTTGTACTTTTCCAGGCGCGTCTCCAGACCGGCCTTTTCGTCCTCCAGGTCCCGAATCTCGTCGGGTAGATCACCCCGCAACTTTTCCAACTGGTCGATCCGGGTGTCGATCAACTGCAACCGAGCCAGTGCCCGCAACTGCTCGGCAATGTTGGCCGACTCCTGCATCGTGGTGGGCATAAGCGACCTCCGGCTTTTGTCCAATTTAACCTGCTCGCTAAGAACGCGCGCTACAGGCTAAAGTTTGATGTACTTTGCGCAAAAGCATGGTCACAGCCGGCGGATGAACGTATGCAACGGCGAGGTACGGATCGCGGTGCGTTTCCAGTCAACCATCGGGAAGCGTTGCTGCAACCACGTCGCCAGCAATGCCTCGGTCAACGCTTCGGTTTCGTAGTGACCGGCGTCGATCAGCGCCATGCGCGGGCGTCCCTCGTTGTCGAGCACTTCGAAGAACCGATGGTAAGTCAGGTCCGCCGTAACGTAGGCATCGGCGCCGGCCGCCAGTGCCCGTCCGATCAGGTCCGCCCCGGCGCCCCCACAGACGGCCACCGTTTCGATGGGTGCGTCCAGATCGCCCACGTAGCGCAGGCTGTCGGTCTGGAGCCGTCCGGCTACACGCTCCAGAAAATCACGTAAGGGCTCGGGCTTTTCGAGCCGACCGATCGCGCCCAGTCCTGCCCGGGTGTACGGCTGCTCGACGGGGTAGACGTCGTAGGCTACCTCTTCGTAAGGATGAGCCGCCCGCATGGCCGCCAGCACGCGCGGCAAGTCCCAGCGGGCAACCTCGACCTCCAGGCGTAATTCTTCGGCCGCCTCCAGCTTGCCCGGCTCGCCAATGAAAGGCCGCGCCATGTCGCCCGGACGGAAATAGCCGGTGCCCTGCATGGCAAATGCGCATGCCTCGTAGTTGCCGATGCGTCCGGCCCCTGCCTCGGCCAGCGCTTCACGCACCTGCTCGAAGTGCGAAGCCGGCACGAACGTCACCAGCTTGTAGAGCGCCTGCTCCATCTTGGCCAGGAACTGCACGTCCTTCAGTCCCAGATGCTCGGCCAGTGCGAACGACACGCCGCCTGGTGCTGCATCCAGGTTCGTGTGCACACTGTAGAGCGCGATCCCCGAGGTAACCAGCCGGAATGCCAGCGATGAAACTAGAGCGTCCGGCGTAAGCTGGCGAAGTGGTCGGAACAGCAACGGGTGGTGCGTAATGATCAGCTCGGCTTTGAGCGCCCGGGCCTCCTCCAGCACGGCCGGCGTCAGATCGAGTGCCAGCAGCGCCCGCCGCACGGATTGTGCTGGATCGCCCACCTGCAGGCCCACGTTGTCATAGGATTGAGCCGAGCCGGGCGAAGCCCAGGCTTCTAATGCCGTGGCAATCTCCCGAACAGTCGGATAGGTCGCTGTCATAGCTTTGGGTGGTCTTTTCTGTCAATGCGCGGCTTGTTTGCCAGGAGACTGGTTCAGGTTCCATCTGTTTCCGCAGCCCGTGCCAGCCGCACACCTTCGGCTTCGTCCACACAGGCCAGTAGCAGCATGCCCGCCAGGAAAAACAGTAGCACGGAGCTGACGCCCACACGCTGGCTACCTGCCCAGTCCGCAAGCAGCCCCAGCAACAGCGGCCCGAGAAAGGCCGTGGCCTTTCCTGAAAAGGCAAAAAAGCCATAAAACTCGTTGCGCTTATTTGGAGGCGTAAAGCGTCCAAGCAGCGAACGGCTGGCCGACTGACTGGGCCCCGCAAAAATCCCAATGAGCAGAGCAGCTACCCAGAAAAGCATGCGGCTGGTGGTCACCACGGCCAGCAAGCTGGCAGCCGAAAGTCCCAGCAAGCTCAGCATCAGCGTACGCTTACCGCCCAGCCGGTCGTCGATAAACCCGAACAGCCAGGCCCCCAGCCCCGCCGCCACGTTGATAACGATCCCGAACACGATCAGCTCGTCGGCCTCGAAGCCAAACGTCCCGGCCGCGTAGATACCGCCAAAAGAAAAGACGGTCAGCAGGCCATCGTTGTAGAGCAGCCGCGCCAGCAGCAGGCGTACGACCTGTCGGTAGCGCCGCACCTCGCGGAACGTCCCAATGAGCTGGTGGGTGGCCTGTTGAAGAATTGTACGCACATCGGAGCGAACGGCCGGTCGCCGCTCGGGTACCCCAAGAAACAGCGGCAGGCTGAACAGCCCGTACCAAAGCGCCACAAGCAGATTCGTAGCCCGAACATTCGCGTGCCCTTCGCGAGAAAATCCCAGCAGCGGCGTCTCTGGCTGGACCAGCGCGATTAAGGCCACAACCAGGCAGAGCAGCCCACCCACATAACCCAGCGCCCAGCCATAGCCTGAGACACGACCAATCCGCTCTGGCGGTGCAATATCCGGCAGAAATGCATTGTAAAAGACGTTTCCCAGCTCAAAAGCCACATTGGCGATGGTGAACAGGATGAGCGCCGCCAACACTTCGCCGGATTGTGGAAAGTAGAGCGCCGCCGTAGACAGCACGCAGAGCACCGTGACGGCCAGCAAAAATCGTTTACGGTACCCACCCTGATCGGCCAAGGCGCCCAGATATGGCGAAAGCAGCGCTACGATCAGGCCACTGGCTGTCACTGCCCGCGACCAGAGCGTCGTGCCGGAGATCGGGTCCGGCGCCACGGCCTGCGTAAAATAGGCGGCATAGACAAAGGTGACGACCAGCGTCGTAAATGCCGAATTCGCAAAATCATACAGCGCCCATGCCCAGATCGTTCGGGGCCGGTAAGCAGGGGTTTCCACGAAGCGCTCCGTTGCCTGATGGTCGACTGGATGCCAAAGAACGCAACCGAACACGCAAAAGGCAAGGGGCGCCAGTGCGAAAGGTCTGGCATATTAATGCCTGGTCCAAGCTGCAGTACAAAACACAACACCCTGCACGCCTCTAGGGAAAAGCTTTCCCGCAGCAGACGCAGTCTGGCTGTTGCTACGCCTCCATCCTGAGCCGTTTCGTCTGCACCCACACGTCTGACAAAACTAGACTTTGCCTGTTGGCCGGAGCTTGCAGGCCGCATCGACGTTGCACCAAAGCGCACGTTGCGCTTAACTTCTCGATACATTGCCCACGTAGCTCAGTCGGATAGAGCAGCGGCTTCCTAAGCCGTTGGTCGCAGGTTCGAGTCCTGCCGTGGGCACAAAAGTAGAGTACCCTTGTTGCGTTCGTCTGGAAAGACCGGCTCGGTCTACTCCCTGCGGGTTGCAGCCAGCGTTTAAAAATGGGCTACCTCTGCCTCGTACCGGCGGCGGATTTCTTCCAGGCTGTCGCCACCGAACTTTTCCAGAAAGGCGTTGGCGATCACAAAGGCCACCGTGGCCTCGGCCACGACAGAGGCGGCCGGTACACTGGTTACGTCACTACGCTCATAGCGGGTGGGCTGCGCCTCGCCCGTGGCAATATCGACAGTCTCCAGCGGCTTGATCAGCGTGGGAATTGGCTTCATGTAACCGCGCACGATGATGGGCATACCGGTCGTCACGCCACCTTCCAGACCGCCGGCATGGTTTGAGCGGCGTCGGAAGACACCGTTTTCTTTAAGGATTGGATCGTGCACCTGCGAACCGGGCAGCGAGGCGGCTGCAATACCATCGCCGATCTCAACGGCCTTTTGGCCCTGGATCGACAGAATCGCCTGGGCCAGCTGGCCATCCAGTCGCCGGTCCCAGTGCACGTAGGAGCCCAGTCCCGGCGGTACGCCCGTCACGACGACTTCGTAAATGCCGCCCAGCGAGTCCCCCTGCTTTTTCGTTTCCTGGATGTGCGCAATCGCCCGCTCGGTCAGCTCCGGATCGAGCATACGCACCGGACTCTGGTCAGCCGCCAGGGCCAGCGCCTCGGCGCCCTCGGCGATCAGCGCCGCCACGCGCGCCTGCCAGGCTTCAGGACGCCCGTAACCCACCTGCCCAATCCGGAGGACGTGGCTTCCGATCTGAATGCCGAACTGACGCAGAAGCTGCCGGGCAATCGTGCAGCAGGCTACCCGCATGGCCGTCTCTCGCGCGCTGGCCCGGTCGATTACCGGCCGCAGGTCGTCAAATCTGTACTTCTGCGCCCCTACCAGGTCGGCGTGACCAGGGCGCGGTAGTGTAATCTTTTCGATGCCCTCGCCGGTGCCCTCAACGGCCATCACTTCGGGCCAGTGCGCCCGATCGCGATGATAGGCTGCATTGTCGATGCGCAGCGCGATGGGACTCCCGATCGTTTTCGAAAAGCGTACCCCTGAATAGATATGCACCCGGTCTTGTTCGATTTTGGCACGGCCGCCTCGGCCATAGCCCTGCCAGCGCCGGGCCAGTTGCTCGTTGATCACTTCGGCGCTCAACGGTACCCCAGCCGGCATCCCCTCGACGATTCCAATTAGCGCCTCTCCATGCGACTCGCCAGCGGTCAGATAGCGCAACATAGCCAGAGGTTTACCTTCAGGTTACTACTCCGACAGGGCGGGGACGGGCACTTCATAGAAGGCGATCATGCCGTCCCGTTTCTTCACGCGGAAGAGCACCGTCTCGGCTTCAGACAGTTCTTCCAGCAGCATCAGGGCATCTTCGAGCGCCGCGACGTCGATCCCCTCGATCTGGAGAATCACCACGTCGCGCGGCAAGCCGGCTTTTTCGGCCACGCTTCCCCGCGCCACATAGGCTACGTAGACGCCGCCGTACACGCCGAAGGCGGTCCGCTCCGAGGCGGTGGGGTCGCGCAGCCCTAGCCCCCAGGCTTCCAGATTGTAAACGCTGCCGTGTGGTGCTTCAGGTGCCAGCTCCGGCATCTGCGGAGGCGCCTCCTCCCTTAGTTCGCTGAGCCATTCGCGGTAGGCCGGCTCGTCACGGCCCATCAGCTCCACCTGCACCTGCAGTTGCTGTCCCTTTCGCCAGAGCTCCAGCGTCAGCCGATCGCCCGGACGATAGCGAGCTACCACACTCTGGAGTTCGTTCGGAGCGTTCACCGGGCGACCGTTGACACGCAGCACCACATCGCCGGCACGCACCCCCGCCTGATCGGCCGCTCCACCCTTTCGCACTTCCGTGATCAGCACACCCTGCACGCCTGGCAACGCCAGCTCACGTGCCTGTTGTGCATCGATTTCCTGTATCGACACGCCCAGATAGCCTCGCTGCACTTCGCCATAAGCGATCAGGTCCTCTACCACCCGGGCCACAAGGTTGACCGGCACGGCGAAGCCGTAGCCTTCGTAGGCACCGCTTTCGGTGGCAATAGCCGTGTTGATGCCTACCAACTCGCCGCGCAGGTTCACCAGCGCCCCACCTGAGTTACCCGGATTAATGGCGGCGTCCGTCTGGATGAAATCCTCCACCCGGAAAAAGTCATCGATAATGTTCACCTGACGCCCCAGCGCGCTGACGATCCCGGCCGTCACGGTCGAGGTCAGCCGAAACGGATTACCGACGGCCAGCACCCATTCGCCTACTTTCAGCTCATCCGAATTACCAAAGGCAATTACCGAGAACGTCTCGCCCTCTGGTGCATCGATCTTAAGCACGGCCAGGTCGGTTGAGCGATCAAATCCGATCAGCTGCGCATTAAACTGGCGCTTATCGGCCAACGTCACGCGGATTTCACGGGCATCTTCGACCACGTGGTAGTTGGTCACGATGTAGCCGTTGCGACTGATAATAACGCCGCTGCCCACGCTCTGCCGGGGCGTAAACTCCCGAAAGAAACGCTCCTGGTTCGAATCGAATCGGTGGAAGAAGTCGCCGGAGAAGGAACGCGAACCGGCCTTCACTTCGATGTACACCACAGCAGGCGTTACCCGCTCGGCCACCTCTCGGAAGACCTGGTTCAACACGACCGGATCCAGCGTCAATCGCCGACCGTCCACTTCCGGAAGTGTGACGGCGCCTACCCGATCACCACCGCCTAGCTGAACGCGCTCCACAATGCGGGTCGGTACAGCGGCCATCTGCACGTGCTGAAAGCGCCATTCCATCAACAGCACGCCGGCCAGCAGCCCGACGAACAGTAGTCCGATGCCGCCCAGGATCAGCAGCGCCCGCGAACGCCCTTTTTCCGCCATGTCGATCTGTGCACGATGTATATTCGATATTTTCAGTCTGTCATTCAGAGACCGTGCCAGGCCCGGTTTGTTTCACGGAAACGGAGGAAAAAATACGATCGTCGAGGGTCGAGCTCGTCGCCCCTGTCAACATTTCCTGATACAGCGTACGTACCTGCTCGAAAGCTTCGCGAGCCAACTCTTTGCGGTGCCGACCGGCCGCAGGAATCGGAGTGCCGATGCGCACCTGAAGCTGCACGTGCGCCGTACCGAGCCAGCGCATCAGATGACGGAGAAACGACAGCCCCTCCGTCCAGGCGTACCAGCGCCGCACCGCCGGCGTAGCCGGTCGTCCGTCCACCTGCTGGAGGCACAGACTCACCGGCAGCACCCAGCTTGCATTTAATCTGGCCACGGCCTCAAAGGCACCCGTCTTGAACGGCTGTACGGCATCGCTTGCCCCGGTTGTGCCCTCTGGAAAGACCATGACGGGTACGCCCGCCTCCAGACGCTCCTGCACCTGCCGGACGAAGGCCACCGAGCGTTTCCGCCGCGCGCGCTCGACAAACAACACGCCATAGGTGCGGCACAACCAGCCGATCAACGGCCAGCGAGCCAGCTCGGCCTTCCCCACAAACGCGACAGGCCAGCACGTAGCCAGCACGATGGGATCCAGTGCACTGAAGTGATTGGCCACCAGCAATCCCGGCCGTCCGGCAGGTAGCGATACTTCTGGCGCGTGCACGGAAATGCCCAGAAGCCGGCACAGAATCCGGCAACCTTCCTGCTGCCGATGTGCCCGATGGCGGGGTTGCCGCTCTGGCGGAAGTCGGCGCGCCTGCAGGACTGTCCAGGCTGTGTACCACAACGTGATCGCCAGCACTCGCGGCAACCTTCCCAATGCACGCCACCAGTTCCAGCCCGCCATCGCTACATTTCGGTTACCTCTCGACGTGGAAACGTTCCAGCAGGTGCACCCCGCTCCGCCACCCGTGGCAGTACTAAAGTAAACGTGCTTCCTTGACCTTTTGTGCTCACCACTTCGATCTCCCCTTCCATGAGCTTCACCAGGCGCGCGGCAATGGCCAACCCAAGCCCGCTGCCCTCAAATTCCCGCTCTGTACCGGAAGACTCCTGGCGAAACTCATCAAAAATATGGGGCAGAAATTCTTCAGAAATGCCCACGCCCGTGTCGCGCACGGCAATACGCACCTGTTTTTCATCGGCCGTCACCGAGATGACCACGGCGCCTTCCGGCGTGAATTTGATCGCATTGCCCACCAGATTGGTAAGCACCCGCTCCACGGCGCTCGGGTCGCCGAAGACGCGCAGCGACTCCGGCGGCAGCTCCAACCAAAAGTCCAGCCCTTTCTTGCGGGCCAGCGGCTCCAGCAGCTTATAGACTTTTTGCACCGTCTCGGTCACCTCAACGGGCACGCGCCGCACCACCATTGAGCCAGAACGCAACCGGGCCAGGTCCAGGATGTCGTTAATTGTCGCCAGCAGTCGGTGCCCGCTTTCTTCAATATGCTCCAGAAACTCTTTGTGCAAGGGGTTATCGGTCTCTTCTTTGATGACCGATGCAAAGCCAAGAATGGCCGAAAGCGGCGTGCGTAGCTCGTGCGTCGTGGTCGAAAGGATCGTCTCTTTGGCAGCATTGGCTTCGCGCAACAGACGGGTGAGCATGTTGATGCGAGCGCGCATGACTTCGATGCGGTCGCCCAGCACAGCGGCAATGTACATCTGCATGGCCCGATGCTGCGCCGCATAGTGCCGCCAGGTGAGCACCACAATGGTAACCAGCGTAATCAGGTAGAGCGTGTAGGCCCACCAGGTGCGGTACCAGGGCGGCCGAATACGCACCACCAGCGTCGTCGTAACTGGCGTGGTCATCCCCCAGGCATTGCGCGCCCGCACCTGAAAGCGATAGACGCCCTCCCATAGATTCGGATACAGCCGCTGCGTGACGGTCGTCCAGTCGGACCATTCCTCTTTCCCCTCCAGCCGGTACTGGTAGCGGTTGTCTTCGGCGCGGATAAAGCTGGGCAATGCAAACGCGAACTGCAGGTCGTTGAGCGCATAGGGCAGTTCCATCACCTGGCCTTCCGGCTGCAGAGCATGCAGCAGACCATCGAGCCCTACGAATGCACCGCCGAACAGAATATGATCACCAGAAGCTACCTGCCGGATCAATACGGGCAGCGGCTCGGGTGAGCACAGATGCTCGGGGAACGGCAGGCGCGGATCATAACGGATGAGCCGATCCCGGTTGCCCAGCCAGACGATACCCGCTTCGTCCACGTACACCTGTACGGGCGCCCCCCAGTTCGGATAACGAAGCAGCAGGGGCGTCTCGAACCGGTAGCCCCCGCCTGGTAAGGGGTAGGCTATGTCGATATGCGTCGGGAAGACGGTCCAGACCCTTCCGAAACGATCCACCATCAGCGCCAGCAACTCGTCGTGTCCTTCATGCCCCGGCGCCAGCAACGTCGTGTCCCGTTGAAATACCGGTTGCGCATTGGGAATGAAGCGATAGATTCCTTCACGAGTGTAAAAGAACAACGTACTATCAGTCTCAACCATCTGCGCAATGCTGCCCGGCAAACCATCTTTCACTCCATAAACGGTCACCTCCGGATCCTGCAGCCAGCCATGGGGGAATCGCATGCGAACCACCTGCCCTCCTCGCAGACTGAGCCAGAGCGTATGATTCCAGTGAACCACACGCAACACTTCGCCGGTAATCCCAGGCACAGCGCGAACTGTCCATTTACCGTTTACCTTGTGTAAGAGATACAACCCATCTTTCGCGCCGGCTGCCATCCAATCATCCGAAATCGCCGCCAGAGAAAAAACTGAGCCACCGGGGACCTGAATGAGTTGCGTCAGGCCGTTTGCTCCTGTTTTGATAAAAATGCCTCTGCCCGTAGCAACCCATAGTTCGTCTTTGTGTTGTAGAAGCTGAAAGGCTGGATCTGTGATATGAGCGTCGCGCACAAAGACAGCCCTTCCTTGGCGTTGCGCTGCCAGCCGAAATAGCCCGGTGCCGGTCGCAACGAAAAGTTGCCCTTGGCTGTGACTAACCCAGTTGACGAACCCATCCAGTCCCAGTCGCTTATCCCATACTGTAAGAAAGGGCACGGCGTCGGCGCGGGCCAGCCCCCGGCTGTTGAGCGCCATCCAGAGACTACCCTGCTGATCAACGTACACGTAGTTGACCCAGCTATCGGGCAGGCCTACCGCCTCATCGATGACTTGCACAATCCGCCCCTGTCGGTCGATGATGAACACGCCACCGCCCAGCGTGGCCAGCGCAAAGAATCCGCCGGGCATGGCCGTGCCGTGATAGAGTAGATAGATCCGGAGCAGCGGTTCTACCGCGCTAACCAGATGCTGGAACGTGTGGCCGTCGTAGAGCCAGAGTCCCGCCTCGCGCGTGGCAATCAGGATCCGGTCTTCATCGTACGGCATCATTGCGTAGATACGCAGATGGGCGAAGCGTTCGCCGTCAGGCACCAGTCGCAACGAATCGTCTACGATGGTCTGTAGCCCGATGCTGTCCTGGCGCACGTAAAAACGACCGCGCACAGCAAAGGCTGTATGGAAGGAGGTGCGGGAGCGCCATACCCGGATTGTGTCGCCGTCCCAGCGAAAAAGGCGCGCGCGCGTCTGGAAATACACCCCTTCCGGGGTTACACGCGTGGCCCACACGTCCCAGAAGTTCCGGTCCGCCTCGTTGGCAATCTCCGGCACCAACGACCGGTAGTGCAGCATGCCCAGCGAGTCGGGCCAGAAATAGCCGAAGTCGCCCTGTGCGCCCACGTAGAGCCGTCCTGTACGGTCTACATCCAGCGAGCGAACCACTGTTTTGTTGGTCACCTGATGAAACCGCCACTGCACGCCGTCAAACTCAAGCAATCCATGCACATTCCCCACATAGATCACCCCGCGCCGATCCTGTACAATGGCCCAGTTCTGCGGGAACTGTCCGTAATCCTGAGGTGCGTAGTGCTGCAGGTGGAGCGGAGCACCGGTCTCCAATCGGTAGGGCACTTCTTGGGCCTGTACGGTCGGCCAAAGGCCCTGCAGAAGCCCCAGGCCCACGGTGCAGAGCAGCAGGCGCCGGAGCATCCGGCGGATCGGGTGTGTTCGACATGCGCGCGCCATGCCAGCGGTGCGTTGCCCCGGCTACAGTATCGGGAAAACTAGCTATGAACTCAAGAACCGGTCGAACCTTTTACCTGGCCAGCTCAGGAAACGATTCATGCCGGTGCAGGGATTAATCCAATACACCCCTCATATTTTTAGCTTTTTTTTCTTCAAAAGCCTCAGTTCTTAGCGAGAACATTCCCGGTTGCTGCGCCCAACTGATCGGCTTGTCCATACACACAGACCAGTGTTTGAGGAAGAGGTCTCATTCATTCACCCCAACCCAAAGTAACCATGAAGAAGTTCATCAAACTGATGGCACTGCTAATCGTGCCTGCGCTACTGGCAGGCGGTTCGCTGGCGCTGACAGGCTGCAGCTCGGATGCCCTGACCGGTCCGGTGGTGATGGAATCGGGTGGAAGTAACAATGGTGGTGGATCGACGAGTATAGGTGCCGATCACAATAATTACAATGGTAATAATGGAGGCGGATCGACCTCGATCGGTGCTGACCACAATAACTAAATAGCAGTCTTGCCTCATTATATAAAAACCCGGCTCCGTAGGGGCCGGGTTTTTTATTTATTGCGTGGGGGTGGTCAAGCGGGGTATCTTGCGCGGCAGGAAGTAGTTGTCGGTCGGCATGGTGGATGTCTGTTTTGCGCTGGTTGGATCGATTCCCCACAACAGCCGGGCACTCCGGCAGCTCCGGGCGCTGGTCCGGCTTGGGTTACGGATCGAGGCGTTCGGCTTTGGCCCGTCGGCTGCGCTGCCGGCTGATCTGCAGCCTACCGTACGCTACCATGCCCTTCCGCTCCCTGAGTGCCAGGGACCCCGCTTCTTCTGGCAGGTGTATCGACGCATCCATGCTGCTGTGCGCGCCTGTTCGGCAAGGGTTTACCATGCCAGTGATCTGTACGTACTTCCGGCGCTGGCGGCAGCCGCCCGTCGTCATAGGGGTCGGCTGGTCTTTGATGCCCGGGAGCGGTACCCCTACGTGGCCGGTACGGCCGATCGTCTACTCCGGCAGCAATTTTGGAAGCTGGTGGAGCGTCGGTACATTCGCCGGACCGATCTTGTACTGACCGTTAGTGATGGTATCGCCGATCATCTGGTGCGCGACTACGGAATCACGTCGCCACTGGTGCTCTACAACGCTCCCGAGGCGCCGGCTGTAGCCGACCCCAATGCTTCGCTGCGGCGACGGCTGGCGCTTCCTGACCATGTCGTTGTTTTTCTCTACCAGGGGCATCTACGGCCTGGACGCGGCTGCCTCCTGCCGCTCGAAGCGCTGCCCCACGTGCCTGGCGCCGTGCTGGTCTATCTGGGCGATGGGCCCCTGGCATCGACCATCCGGGAGCGGGCTGCGGCGCTGGGAGTTACCGAACGCGTACATCTACTACCGCCCGTATTGCCCGACGGACTGCTGGCCGTGACAGCTTCGGCCGACGTCGGATTTGTGCTGCTCGAAGACACCTGTCTGAATCACCGACTGGCCCTGCCCAACAAGCTCTTCGAGTACCTGGCGGCCGGGGTGCCCGTACTGGCCAGCGATCTGCCCGAAATCCGTCGGGTGGTGGAAACCTATAAGGTGGGTTGCATCGTTGATCCGTCAAGCCTGGGAGCGCTTGCAGTCGCCATGCGTCGGCTTGCTGGGGATGCCGCCCTTCGAAGTCGCCTGGCGGCCAACACCGGCGCAGCTTTTGCAGCCCATAGTTGGGAACACCGGGCCCCCCTTTTTCAGGAAGCTTACCGGAATCTGTTATGCGACGTCTGATCGTTTGCTGCTGGTTGAGCCTGGCCGTCCTGTTTCCGCTTGGCGCGCAGGCCCAGTCTTCGCTTTTCGACCCCGCCATCATAGCCCCCATTGGATGGAAGCGCGTCGAGGAAGCCATGGCCGCCGCCGAAAAAAGTGGCAAGAAGGTGCTCATCGACATCTCGGCACCCTGGTGCCCCTGGTGCCTACGCATGCAAAAAGAGGTCTATGTCGACTCGGCCGTAGTGGCCTACCTGAAGGCGCACTTCGAGTATGCCCGACTCAACGGTGAGGACAATGCGCGCAGGCTTACCTTCCGGGGCTACGACCTAACTGAAGCCGAGCTCGCCCAGGCGCTGGGCCTCACGGGCTATCCGACCACCGTCTTTCTGGAATCCGACGGCACCTACATCACGCGCGTACCCGGCTTCGTGCCCACTGAGACGTTTCTGCAGATTCTGCGCTTCATCGGCTCCGAAGCCTACCGTACGCAGAGCTTTGAGGAGTTCGCCAGGAAGCAGCGTTAAGCGAAACAGTTTCGGTCCGCTTCCCTGCTATACGGTTGGCGAAAACGCCACGATGCCCCGGCCGTCCGTGGCCGGGGCATCGTAGGGTTAGGGCAAAGGTCTTCAGGCGTCGTTTTCTTCTTTCTTCAGGTATCCTTCCCGGTAGAGATAGTCGAGGATCTTCTCGACACACTGCGCGACCGTCTCCTCTGTGGTGCGGCAGACGATCTCCGGGTTCGACGGTGGCTCATAGGGATCGTCGATGCCCGTGAAGCCCTTGATGAGGCCGGTGCGCGCTTTTGCATAGAGCCCTTTTACGTCGCGTTGTTCGCATACTTCCAGCGGCGTGTTGACAAAGACCTCGATGTAGCCGCCGAAGCTGCTGATGAGCTGACGGTTGTACTGGCGGTCGGCCTCATAGGGCGCAATTGGCGCGCAGATCGCAATGCCGCGGTGTTTGGTGATCTCGCTGGCCACGTAGCCGATACGGCGCACGTTCGTCGATCGGTCCTCTTTCGAAAAGCCCAGGCCTTTGCTCAGGTGCGTGCGCACCACATCGCCGTCGAGCAACGTCACCGGTCGCCCGGTCAGCTCCAGCAGGCGCGTCATAAGCGCGTTGGCGATGGTCGATTTACCTGAGCCCGATAGCCCCGTGAAGAAGACCGTGAAGCCTTGCTGGTGGCGGGGTGGATGCGTACGGCGCAGCTCGGCCACAACCTCGGGGTAAGAGAACCATTCGGGGATCTCCTCGCCCTCGGCCAGTCGTCGCCGCAGCTCGGTGCCCGAGATGCTCAACGTCCGCTCCCCTTCTTTGACTTCATCCACTGGCTTGTAGATGTCCTGATCCGGCACGTAGACCATCATCTTGAAAGGCACCACGCCGATCCCCAGCTCGTCCTGATACTTCTGCACCAGTTCTTGGGCATCGTAGGGGCCGTAGAATGGTTTGCCACTGGAATCTTTGCCTGGGCCGGCGTGGTCGCGCCCGATGATCAGGTGCGTGCAGCCGTAATTCTTGCGAATGATGGCGTGCCAGACAGCCTCGCGGGGCCCGCCCATGCGCATGGCCAGCGGCAGCAGGCTCAGCATGGCCCGCCCTTCAGGATAGTACTTGAGCAGCTTGCGGTAGCAGCGCACGCGCGTGTAATAGTCGATGTCACCGGGCTTCGTCATGCCCACCACCGGATGGATGAGCAGGTGGCCACCCACCTCTTCGGCTGCGCGGTCAGTCAGTTCCTTGTGGGCCCGGTGCATGGGGTTCCGTGTCTGGAAGGCCACGATGCGCTCCCATCCCCGCCGCTCAAACTCGGCTCGAAGCTGCGCCGGCGTGTGCCGCAGTTCCTTGAAGTCGTAGTGCACCGGAAGCTGCACCCCCTGCAGCGTGCCGCCCACGTAATAGTCGCCGGCCTCATGCATCAGATAGGCTACGGCTGGATGTTCGGTGCTTGTTGTGCCGAAAACCAGCTGGGCTTCCCGCTCCTTGTCGGGCTTCCACACATCCTCAACGTGCATGACAGCCAGCAGTAGCCCGGTCGGGTCGCGCAACGCCACTTCGTCGCCCGGGTTCAGCATGCGGGCCACTTCTTCCGAAACGTCCAGCGTGATCGGCATAGGCCAGAGGATGCCGTTTTGCAGGCGCATTTCCTCGACGACCCGATCGTAATCGGCCCGGTTCAGGAAGCCCCGCAGCGGCGAGAAGCCTCCGTTGAGCAGCAATTCAATATCGCAGAGCTGCCGCGGTGTGAGCGTGATGGACGGCAGCGTTAGCGCCTTTTCTTTCAACGCTTCGCGCTCCGCTTCTGGGACGATCAGCTCGCAGAGTGCTCCTCCGTGTGGTTCAATAAGCGTGGTGGTAGGCATCGGTACGTCTACCTCAGGTTTGGTTAAACAATACAGCGAAAGATTTACAGCCAAATCAACGAAATCATGGTCAGTCCGACAACGAAAACCAGTGCAGCCACTGGAGCGCCTGCCTTCAGGTAATCGCTGAAGTGATACCCCCCAGCTGACATGACCATTAGGTTGGTTTGATAGCCGATGGGCGTCATAAAGCTGGCCGAGGCAGCCACGGCAATCGTGATAGCAAAGGCCCGGGGTTCAAGCCCAAGTTCGCCGGCCACGGCCAGTGCCACAGGCAACATGAGCGCAGCGGCCGCGTTGTTTGTGAACAGTTCGGTCAGCGCCATGGTAACCAGGTACAACACGGCCAACGCAGCCACAGGTCCGAGATTGGCCGTCAGCGCCACCAGGCCATGGCCAAGCGCGGCGGCTAGTCCAGAGCGGTCGACGGCCTGGCCGATGCCCAGCGCCGCTGCGATCACCACGAGCACCTGCAGGTCGAGTGCCTGGCGTGCTTCGCTGCCCGAAAGGCAGCGCGTCGCCAACATGCCGAGTGCCGCAGCAAAGGCTGCCGTTACCAGCGGCATCCAGCCCAGACCGGCCAGCAGCACCATGCCACCAAAGATGGCCAGCGCAATGGGCGCGTGACGGGGACGTGGCCGAGGGCGCTCGGGGCTGCGGGGGGCCACCAGATAGAACTCGTTGCGCCGGGCATTCCAGCGCCGGTCAAATCCATTACGAGCCTCAATTAGCAACAGGTCGCCCGCTTCGATCGGGATGCGCCCCAGCGACCCCACGATGCGCCGGCCCTGCCGCTGGATGCCCAGCACAACGCCGCCGTACTGCTCCCGAAACTGCACTTCGCGGAGCGTCTTGCCCACCAGGTTTGACGAAGGCGCCACGACGGCTTCGAAAAGCGGCAGCGTCTGCGTGGCGTTTTCCTCCACCGAAGGCAGCGCCCGCTCCAGCCCGTCTCGTTCCAGCAGCCGCTCAATCATTCGGGCCGAGCCCACGAACGTCAGGATATCACCACCCTGCAGCACCTGCTCCGGCGAGGCTGGGATCACTCGTCCACTACGCCGAATGTGCACCAGGAACGCTTCGCCCAAGGCACGCAGACCGGCTTCCTCCACCGTTTTGCCCTCCAGGTGGCCGTCCGGCGTGACCCGCACTTCAAACAGACACTCCTTCAACCCTTCCTCGAAGCTCCCCCGGTCGCGTCGACGGTCCGGCAACAGCCGGTGTCCGACCAGCGCAAAGAACAGGATCACGGCTAAAGCTACCGGCAGTCCTACCCAGGTCAGGTCGAACATGCGCAGCCCGGGCAGTCCAGCCTGGATCATCAGTCCGGAAATGACCAGGTTCGTGGAGGTCCCGATCAGTGTGATCATCCCCCCCACGATAGCCGCATACGAAAGCGGGATAAGCAGTTTAGACGGGGACAGATTGTGCCGCTCGGCCCACTGCTGCACGCGCGGCATGAGCATCGCCACAATGGGCGTGTTGTTCAGAAAAGCAGAAAGGCCCGAAACGGGTACCATCAGGCGAAGGACGGCCCTGCCCACAGACGGCGTGCGAGGAAACAGGATGCGGTCCACGAAAGCCAGTGCTTCGGTGCGTTGCAAGCCAGCCGCCACCACAAACAGCGCAGCCACCGTCAAAACAGCAGGATTCGAAAAGCCCGCGAACGCTTCCTGGGGCGTGAGCACGCCGGTAAGTAACAGCAATCCTAGCGTCCCCAGAAAGATCAGGTCTGGGCGCGCCACTTCCCGCACCAGCGCCACGACCATCGCGGCGATGGCCGCCAGCGTAATCCAGGCCTGCCATCCCAGCGCTTCCATGACCCGACCTTTCTAAAACATCCCATGGTTAGCTGCCGGTCAGTCCCAGCCGCTGCCTGAAGTACTCCAGGGTACGTCGCAATCCTTCGCGCCGGCTCACTTTCGGTTCCCAGCCCAGCATGCGACGGGCCAGCGAGATGTCGGGCTGCCGTATCTTCGGATCGTCGGCCGGCAGCGGCTTAAAGATGATCTCACTCTGGCTGCCGGTCAACTCGATGATCTCTTTCGCAAACTCCAGAATGGAGATCTCCTCAGGATTGCCAATGTTGACGGGTCCTACGTAGTCGCTCATAAGCAGGCGGTAGATGCCCTCGACCAGATCGTCAATGTACTGGAACGAGCGGGTCTGGCTCCCGTCGCCATAGACCGTGATGGGCTCGCCCTTGAGCGCCTGCGTCATGAAGGTCGGCAGCGCCCGCCCGTCGTCGAGCCGCATTCGGGGGCCGTAGGTGTTAAAGATGCGAACGATGCGTACGTCGACGCCATGGTAGCGATGGTAGGCCATCGTCATGGCCTCGGCAAAGCGCTTGGCTTCGTCGTAGACGCCCCGCAGCCCCACTGGATTGACGTTGCCCCAGTAATCCTCAGGCTGCGGGTGCACCAGCGGATCGCCGTAGACCTCGCTGGTTGAGGCCAGCAAAAAGCGTGCGCCCTTGGCCTTGGCCAGTCCCAGTGCCTTGTGCGTGCCCAGCGCACCCACCTTGAGCGTCTGAATTGGATATTTCAGATAATCGACGGGCGAGGCTGGGCTGGCAAAATGCAGCACGTAGTCGAGCGGTCCCTCCACATAGATGAAATTTGTTACATCGTGATGGATGAAGTGGAAGCGCTCATGGCCGATCAGATGCGCAATATTGTCTGGGGAGCCCGTGATGAAGTTATCCATACAGATTACTTCATGGCCTTCAGCCAGAAATCGCTCGCACAGGTGCGAGCCGATAAAGCCGGCGCCCCCCGTAATCAACGTACGCGGTGGACGACTCATGCGCCTTCCTTTCCGTCGGTTGTACTGGCCAGCAGTGCAGGATCAGGACTGGCATGTGGCGGATAGTGCGGCCGCCCGATTGAGTAGTACTCAAAGCCCATTTCGGCCATGCGTTTTGGATGGTACAGGTTGCGGCCGTCGAAGATCAGTGGCCGTACCAGCCGATCCCGCATGCGCTGAAAGTCAGGCCGCCGAAACTCGTTCCACTCCGTGCAAATAATCAGTGCCTCGGCACCGTCGAGCGCTTCGTACATGCCCGGCGCATACGTGAGCGCATCGCCAAAGATAGCCCTCGTGTTTTCCATGGCCTCCGGATCGAACACCACAACGTCGGCGCCGTGCTCCAGCAGCTTGCGAATGATTACGTGCGAAGGGGCTTCGCGCACGTCGTCGGTGTTCGCCTTAAAGGCCAGCCCCCAGACGGCCAGCCGCCGGCCTTCGAGCTGTCCGCCGAAGTAGTCGTAGACGCGCTCGGCCAGCAGTCGCCGCTGCCGCTCGTTGACGTCGAGCACGGCCTTCAGAATCTGGAACGCGTAGCCGTACTCCTCGGCCGTGCGCGCCAGCGCCTTGACGTCCTTCGGGAAGCAACTGCCTCCAAATCCGATCCCGGCATAAAGAAACTGCTTGCCAATGCGGCTGTCGAGGCCAATTCCACGCCGCACCTCGTCGACGTTGGCCCCGACGCGCTCGCACACGTTGGCGATTTCGTTCATGAAGGTGATCTTTGTCGCCAGAAAGGCATTGGCCGCGTACTTGGTCATCTCCGAGCTGCGCTCGTCCATGACTAGGATCGGATTACCCTGGCGCACGAACGGCTCGTAGAGCTGCGTCATGATCTCGGCCGCCCGCTGGCTGCTTGTACCGATAATCACACGCTCGGGCTTCATGAAGTCATCGACGGCCACCCCTTCCCGGAGAAACTCCGGATTGGAGACCACATCGAACCGCTCGCCGGCCTTCAACCCGTAGGACTCGAAAATCTCCCGCATGCGGTCAGCCGTTCCCACAGGCACCGTGCTCTTGTTGACGATGATCTTGTAGCCGGTTTCCGGATGCGCGGCTATCCACCGGGCAATCTGATCAGCCACGCCCAGCACGTACGAGAGATCGGCCGAGCCGTCTTCGCCGGGCGGCGTAGGCAGTGCCAGAAAGATCACTTCGCTCTCGGGCAGCGCATCTTCCAGCGATGTGGTGAAGTGCAGTCGGCCTTCTCGCCGGTTACGCTCGTAGTAAATTTCCAAGCCGGGTTCAAAGATGGGTAACTCACCACGGTTCAGCTTGTCGATCTTGCGGGCGTCGATGTCCACGCAGATGACCTCATTGCCCATCTCGGCAAAGCAGGTGCCGGTCACCAGACCGACATACCCCGTACCAACAATGGCCAGCTTCATGTTACCTCGTTCGTTTTACTCTGGATCACACCCGCGCTGTAAGAAAAGCCTCCCGACACACTTGTGCATGCGCCTGTGGCGAATAGGTCCCGGCACTTTTTGCGTGCATTTGCAAAGTTATTTTGGCAAATTAACGCGGGAATCAAACCCCAAGATGCCATCCCCCCGCAATGCACGGGCTTTTCATGAAAATCTCTTCGCGGTTCAGCTTCAGGATTTCCCTGTGGCCAGTGCGGCACCGGTTCATACTTGCAGGTTTAGCAAACGTCAGCAGCCTCCTGACATCTTAAGTGGCCAGCTCTCATATCTTTATAGTATCGATTGCTCCATGCCCCCCGCAGGTCCTTCCTGTCTGCTCTACTGAAAGGGGGCGGAGTCTAAGCGCTACGACTGGTGCTGAATTCAGCGATCTGCAACGTGTCAACGATTGGGTTAGGCTAAAGGGTGCCTGGTGTAGCACATGCACCGGCTTCACCACCGCCTGCTTTAAATTGTATTTCCCCCTCCCTGCCAGGAAGGGGGTTAGGGGGAGGGTTGTATTGCTCCCCTACTGACGTCTCCGTGTCACTACCATGCTTATAGGCAGGAGCTACCGGTTTACTCCAGGCCAGCCCCAATCTTTGTTGCTTACATAAGCCATCCCAGCAGTCCGCCCAGACCGATTGCCCCCAGCAGCCACACACCCAGACAGCCCTTGCGTCGCTGGGTACCAGCTGCTGCGCGCTGCGGCCGTCTGCTACTTTGGTAACTTGCCTCCGAAAACAACGGACGCGTACGCTTCTCGTGCTCGCGGTCCTGCAGCCGCCGCTGCAATGCTTCAACGCGTTGGACCAGCCGAACCAGCCGCTTGCTGGGGCCTCGTTTCTGCTCGATCCGACGGGCCGTCTCGAACGCCTCCAGCGCCTGCTCCAGCTTCCCCTGCTCTTCGTAGAGCACACCCAGCCGCTCGTAGGTGAAGCTTAGATCGCAACCCTCACGGACGTTGGCCTCGTAGAGCGCCAGCGCTTCAGCCTTACGGCCGGCCCGCTCCAGTGCCTCGGCCTGTTCGTTGCGGGCAAACCAGATGGCACGTTGACCCATAGTTTTTTCTGCGTTATGCTAACACGGAATAGAGGTCACGCCATATTTTTTATGGGGGCGTCGCAACCTGCATCCTGCACGGCTCGTTCGCGCAACGCTTGCCTGTGCATGCTATCCTTTCGTTTCACCAAACCAGAGCACGACTTATGCTGTATGCGGTGATCATGGCGGGTGGTATCGGAACCCGTTTCTGGCCCAAAAGTCGTATCGACCACCCCAAACAGTTTCTAAAGGTATTCGGGGAGGCCACCCTTTTGCAGAACACGGCAGCCCGCCTCCAGGGACTGGTTCCGATCGAGCGCTGCTACATCGTTACCCATCAGCGCTACATGGAAAAAACCCAAGAACAACTGCCTGCTCTTCCCCCTGAAAACATTCTGGCCGAACCTATTGGACGCAACACGGCTCCCTGCATCACCTATGCGGCGATTAAGCTGCTGGCGCAGGACCCCGACGCGCTCATGATTGTATTGCCGGCCGATCATGTGATCCGAAACGTCCGGGCCTTCCACGAGACGTTACGCGTGGCCATCGAAAAAGCCCAGGAGCCCGGTGCACTGGTAACAATCGGCATCAAACCGACCTATCCGGCTACCGGCTACGGTTACATTCAGTTCGAGGGCTCGGCTGAGCACCTGTTTGAGGAGCTCCGTCCCTACCGAGTACGCACCTTCGCCGAAAAACCAGATCTGGCTACGGCCGAACGCTTTCTGGATTCGGGCGACTTTCTCTGGAACAGCGGTATGTTTATCTGGCGTGCCGATTCGATCCTGGCCGAAGTGCAACGCTATCTGCCCGATCTCTACGAAGCCTTTGAACCATTGCGGCAGGCCATCGGTGCGCCCGATGAGCCCCGACTGGTCGAGCAGGCCTACCAGATCTGCCCCAGCATTTCGATCGACTACGGCGTCATGGAGCGCTCTCGAAACGCCTGGGTTGTCCCCGGCAACTTCGAGTGGAGCGACGTGGGCGACTGGCGCGCCATCTACAATTTGAGTCCAAAAGACCAGCTGGGCAATGCGCTGCAGGGCCAGGTCATCGTGCGCGACGCCAGCCGCAACTACGTCGATACCGAAAACCGCCTGGTGGTACTCATCGGGATCCACGACACAGCCGTTATCGACACCGACGACGCACTGCTCATCTGCAATCTCGACAGCACCCAGCAGGTGAAAAACGTGGTGGAGTATCTCCAGGCCCACAACCTGGAGCAATACCTCTGAGAAAAACTCCTTACCCCCTGTCCGACGGCGTGAGCCCTTTCGCTCACGCCGTCTTTTTTATGGGCGCGGCCCATTTCTTCATGCAGGCTTAATGACAGACCCGCATCTTTTCAAAGCGCCCAACGTAGACTCGTACGTCAATAAATGACCAATCAGTCAATTTATGACGCATAATTCATGGAATCCTCTGCACTTTCTCGTAAAGAGCGCGAGCGGCTGATGCGCCGGCGGGCCATGCTCGAAGCGGCGCGGGCCGTCTTCGCAGAAAAGGGATATGTCGATGCCACGCTGGAAGAAATTGCCCAGCGGGCCGAGTTCGGCAAAGGCACGCTCTACAACTATTTTCCCGGCGGAAAGGACGAGCTGTTCTTCACTGTCTTCGAGGAGATCTTTGCGCAGTTCCGCCAGCTGATCGTGCAGTCTTTTGCCGCAGCTCCTTCGTTTCGCAAAGGGTTCGAGACGTTCCTGCGGGCCAGCTTTGAATTCTTTGAGCAGCATCGGGACATGCTGCTGCTTGTTACGCGCGAATCACAGCGGATGCTGGTCAGTCCCGATCCTGAGCGCGCCGCTTTTTTCCAGAAACACCACGAGACGTTTCTGCAACTGCTTTCCCGCTATGTTCAGGCCGCCATGCAGCGAGGTGAGGTGCGACCACTCCCAGCCGAAGCCGTAGCCCACACCATCCTGGGCAACCTGCACGGACTGGCCATGCACCGCTTGATGAAAGAATGCGTGGCCGGCAAGTCTTCACCCGTCATTCCCACCCCTGAAGAGGCCACGCGCTTTCTTTCGACCATGCTGTTGGAGGGACTGTTGAACCGAACGCAAACGGCTGAACCATCATGAGCCTGCGCTGGAAAATCATCGGGCTGCTGTTGCTGCTGGCCCCGGGTGTCGGCGCTCAGCCTGTTCTACGGCCGGAACCGTCCAGGCAGCCCGTGGTGTTGACACTGGAAGAGGCCATTCAGATCGCGCTGGTACAAAACCGTGCCCTGCGGAGCGTCCGGCTGGACGTGGAAAACGCCAGCGCCCAGGTGCGTGAGGCCTGGGGCCAGGTGCTGCCACAGGTGAACCTGAGCGCCGACTACACGCGCAACTTAAAAAGCCCGAACCCTTTTGCCGGCTCCAGCGCCGGTAGTCTGTTCAATTCGCTGGGCTTTGTGGACTGGCTGGCCTACAACGAGCGGGCCCGCACCGACGACGATCCGGAGACCGAGCCCATCTCGTTCAGCGAATTTGTAGAGCGCCAGCAGCAGGGTCTGGAAGAAGCAGGCATCCGGCTGCGCACGGGCGACAATCCCTTTGCTGTGGATAACCGCTTCACGGCGGGTATCACGATCGAACAGACGCTTTTCAGCAAAACGGCCTTTGCGGCCATCAAAGGGGCCGAGATCCTGAAAGAAATCAACCGTCGCGGGGCGACGCGCCAGGAGCAACTGCTGATCGATCAAGTGCAACGGGCTTTTTATGGAGCATTGCTCACCCAGGAGCAGGTCCGCGTAGTAGCCCAGAGCGTAGAGCGCACGCGCGAGACGCTTCAGGAGACGATTCGGCGCGTGGCGCAGGGTGTGGCGCCCCAATTTCAGCGGCTGAGTGCCGAAGTGGAGCTGGCCAACCTGGAGACGCAGCTCATTCAGGCCCAAAACCAGGCGGCCCAGGCCCTTGACCAATTCAAGCTGTTGCTGGGCATCCCTATTGAACAGGTGGTGCAGCTCCGGGGCACCTTGGATGTGACCGATCCTGGTCGCTACCAGCAGGTCGCGCTGGACGACGCCGTGGCACTGGCGCTGGAGCGTCGCCCTGACCTGGAGCAGCTTCGGTTGCAGGTTAAGCTGCGCGAGGTGGATCGAGCGCTGGCAAAAGCCGCCCGCTATCCGCGCCTAAGCGCCTTCGCTAGTCTTAGTTACATCGGCAACGTGCCGGATTACCGGACGATCGTGCGCTCGGACCCGAACGATCCGTTCAAGTTTTCCCAACGCACGAACGACTTCTTTTCGAGCGATTACTGGAATCCTTCGGTCAACGTCGGGCTCCGGCTGACCTGGACGATCTTTTCTGGCTTCCAGACTTCAGCCCGCGTGCAGCAGCGACAGATTGCCGTCAAGCAGGCCGAACTCCAGTACCTGCAGCAACTGGAGCAGGTGCGGCTGGAAGTGTTGCAGGCCATGCGCGATCTGGAAGCCGCCCGCAAGCGGCTGATCAGCCAGGAGCGCAACGTCGAGCGGGCCGAACTGAACTACGAGCACGCCCGCATCCGGCTACGTGAAGGCGTGGCCAGTCCGCTCGAGGAACGCGAAGCTTCGCAACAACTCGATCAGAGCCGTCTCAACTATCTGCAGGCCGTTTACGACTACCTGGTGGCCCAGAGTGCCTTTGAGACGGCCGTAGGACTGATCGCTCCACCCGGTCAGGAAGATCGGGTCACCCTGACACTCCGCAACGAATCCCGGTAGTTCCCATCAACCAGAAAGCCATGAACACCGCCATGCATACACACGGATGGTTCCGTCTTTGGACCCTGACCAGCCTGGTCGTCCTGGTGCTGCTCAGCGGCTGCGCCCCGCCGGATGCGTCGGCGCCGTCCCCCGATACGGCACTGGCCGCTGCCAAGCGGCGCGTGCACGTCGAGCTGCTTGAACTACGCCCTACCCGATTCGTGGATTGGCTTGAGGTGACAGGCACCGTTGAGGCCGAACGCGACGCAACGTTTTCGGCACAGGCCTCCGGCACGGTCGAGTACCTGGCACCGCTGGGCAGCCGTACCGAAAAAGGCGCCCTGCTGGCTCGCCTGGATCAGACGCTGGCGCGCGCGGCGCTTAAACAGGCCGAAGCGCAGCTGGCCAGCGCCCGTGCCGCCTACGAGCTGGCTCTGGACAATTTCCGGCGTCAGGAGCCGCTTTTCCGCGACTCGATTATCAGCGCGTTGGAGTTCGAAAACGTCCGCGCCCAGCGCGACCAGGCCGAAGCCCAGCTTCGGCTGGCCGAAGCGGCTGTCGAACAGGCCCGCAAGCAACTGGCCTACACGGAAATCCGGGCGCCTTTTGCGGGGGTGGTTGAAACCCACTTTGTAAAGGAAGGCGAACAGATCGCTATGGGCCAGCCGGTCATCCGCCTGGTCAACCTGCGCGAGGTGAAAGTCCGGGCTGGTGTGCCAGAACGTTACGCGCGCGACATCCGCATGGGCACGCCGGTCGAACTGCGCTTCCAAGCCTATGGATTGTCGCCGCGCCAGGCCGCCCTCACGTTCGTCGGCAGTGCCATTGATCCATCCAACCGCACCTTCCCTGTCGAAATGCGGCTGGACAATCCAGACGGCCAGCTCAAACCAGAAATGGTCGTGCGTGTGCGGCTTATTCGGGCGGTGCTCGATAGCGTGATCGTCGTTCCTCTGCCAGCCGTCGTACGTGACGAGTCCGGCACCAGCGTGTTTGTGGCCGATTCGTCGGCCGAAGGATTGCTTGCCCGCCAGCGTTACGTAACGCTGGGGCCCTCATCGGAAGGGCTAGTGGTCATCACCCAAGGCCTTCGCTTCGGAGAAAAGGTGGTGGTGCTCGGCCAGAACGACTTGAGTGACGGCAACCTGCTCGACGTGCTGCAGACCTACACGGTGGCCACCCTGGCCGCCAACGCCACCACCGATAGCGTCCGTACCCTTCAGACCCCGTAACCCGGATCGGTTCGGAGCCATGAAAATTACCAATCTGTCCATACGTCAGCGCACCACAGTCCTTGTGCTGACCGTTTTGCTCTCCGTTGGAGGATTGGTCAGCTATCTGACCATTCCCAAGGAGTCCTTTCCTTCTATCGAAATCCCCAACATCGTCATCACGACAATCTATCCTGGCGCCAGCCCGGAGGACATCGAGTCGCTGATCACCAAGCCCATCGAAGAAGAGCTGCAGGGCATTACTGGCATCGACGAGATCCGCTCTACCTCGACGGAGGGCGTCTCAACGATCGTCGTAGAATTCTTGCCCGATCAGATCACGCTGGATGAGGCGTTCCAGAAGGTGCGGGATAAGGTGGACATCGCCAAGGCGGAATTGCCCGAGGATGCTGAAGAGCCGATCGTCAGCGAGATCGACCTCTCGGAATTGCCCATCATGACGATCAACCTGGCAGCGCCCTATGCGCTTTCACGCCTGAAAGAAGTGGCCGAAACCCTTTCGGACGAGCTGGAGGCGCTGCCGGACGTGTTAGAAGCTACCGTCGTGGGAGGCCTGAAGCGCGAGGTGCAGGTAAACGTCGATCGCGCAGCGCTACAGGCTTATAACTTGACGTTCCAAGACGTTATCAACGCCATTCAGCTCGAAAACACGAATCTGCCGGGCGGCTCCATCGATGTGGACCGGCTTAACTACCTGGTGCGCGTGGATGGGGAGTTCAAGGCGCCTGAAGAGATCAACCATATTGTGATCAAAGCGCCAGGCGGCAAGCCAATCTACGTACGCGATGTGGCCGAGGTGGTCTTCGGGTACAAAAAGCGCGACAGCTACGCCTACTTGCGCGTGCTGCAGCGCGAAGAAGATGGCCGCCTGGTGCCGGTCCACGCTCAGACCGATGAGCCGTTGCAGGTGGTGAGCCTGAGCATCCGCAAACGCTCGGGCGCAAATATCTTGAAAACGACCGAGGCCATTCATCAGGTGCTCGACCGCTTTCCTTTCCCGGCTGGCACCGAGGTGGTCATCACGGGCGACCAGAGCGAAAATGTCCGCACGCTCGTCCGCGATCTGGAAAACAACATCATCAGCGGATTGATCTTCGTTGTGGCGGTACTGCTGTTTTTCCTGGGGGTGCGCACGGCCACGCTCGTGGGGATTGCCATTCCGCTGTCGATGTTCATCTCGTTCCTGATCTTCCAGACGCTCGGTTACACGCTCAACTTTGTCATCCTCTTCTCGCTGATCATTGCGCTGGGCATGCTCGTCGACAATGCGATCGTGATTGTCGAGAACATCTACCGCTTCCGGGAACAGGGCTACAGCCGCCTTGAGGCGGCCCGGCTGGCCACGGCTGAGGTAGGCGGAGCCGTGGTGGCCTCGACGGCTACGACGGTGGCGGCTTTCGTGCCCATGCTTTTCTGGCCCGGCACCATCGGCGAGTTCATGAGCTTTTTGCCGCTCACGCTCATCATCACGCTCACTTCGTCGCTGTTCGTAGCGCTGGTGATCAATCCGGTGCTGACCGGCTACTTCATGCGGTTGGAAGGCGAAAAAGCACCGCGTCCGCCCCGGCGAGTGCGTTTGCTGGCGGCCTCCGTAATCCTGATCCTGGGTTTGATACTGGGACTGGCCAACTGGAGAACGCTGGTGGTGCTGGCCATCGCCGTCCCGGTGATCTACCTGCTCCACCGCCACCTCTTCAGCCCAATCGGCAACTGGTTCATCCACCACGGCCTGCCGGGCCTAATCCGGCGCTACCGCGCTTTTCTGAGCTGGATGCTGGAGCGGGATTATTCAGTGCGGTATGCTTTGCTGCGCAACACGTTCGTGCTGGGTAGCTTCACGCTCGGGGTAGTGCTGCTGGGACTAGGCGGCGGCATTTCGGCGCTGCTGGGTGGCGGTCCGGCCGGTCTGGTGCTGACGATTCCCGGCATCATCCTGGCGGCAGTGGGCCTGATCGGAATCATTCTGCACACACTTGAGACGCTCTTCCTGGGCGGCTGGGCAACGGTACGCGGCGGATTAATCTTGGGTGCTGTGGTGCTTGTTATCACCGGCCTCATGTACCTGAGCCCGCGGGAGGTAGCCCTCACCACAATCCTCGAGCTGCTCACCCTGCCGCTCCTCGTTATCGTGGCCGGCCTGCTAGGCGTGTTGCTGAACCGCACGGGCCGTCGCTACCTGATCCTCACAGACAATCGCGCTCGCCTGCTCAACAGCGTGCTCGGCGCACTCTTCGCGATTCTGGCAATGTTTGCCATTGCACCCACAGGTGTCGAGTTCTTCCCCAAGACTGACCCTAACCAGATTCAGGTTACACTGACAGCCCCACTGGGCACAAACATTGAGACAACCCACCGGATCGCCCGTGAAGCGCTAACCCGCATCGAGCGCCTGCTGAACGAGCACCCGGAAGACCAGGCCAATGTCAAAAACATTCAGGTGAACGTGGGAGTGGGTGGCGATCGGATGTTCGGCGGTGGCTCGTCGCGCCCCGAGGTGGCCACGATCACGCTGGACCTTGTCGATTATGAAGACCGGGCCGTCTCCAGTCGCGAGACGCTCGACCGGTTGCGTCGCCAGTTGCAGGGCATTCCCGGCGTGACCATCAAAATCGATCAGGACAATCCAGGACCGCCTACCGGCCCGCCGGTGAACATTGAGATCTCCGGCCCCGAATTCGAGGAAATCGTGCGTATTACCCAGGAAATCAAGCAGCGGCTGATCGAAGCGGCCGAGACGGGGCGCATCCCCGGGCTGGTCGATATCACCGACAACCTGAACACAGGACGACCGGAGCTGCGCGTACGCATCGACCGGGAGCGGGCCGGACGCTTCGGACTGAGCACCCAACAGATCGCCTCTACCGTACGGGCCGCCATCAATGGCATCAATGCCAGCCAGTACCGCACGGGTGAGGACGAATACGATATCACAGTTCGGTTGAAGGAGGTCGATCGCCGCTCACTCGAAAGTCTGCGCAACCTGACCATCCTGCATGAAGGCCAGCAGATCCCGCTGGCAGCTGTGGCCAACTTCGAGCTGGGTGGCGGACTTGGCGCCATCACGCGGTTAGACCTGCAGCGCGTCGCCACTGTCAGCGGCGACGTGGCACCTGGCTACAACGCCCAAGCCGTGCTGCAGCAGGTCCGGCAGTACCTGGCTGACTACGAACGTTCGCTGCCGCCGGGATATCACCTGGCCTACACCGGCGAAAACGAAGAACAGCAGGAGTCGTTCAGTTTCTTGACCACAGCGCTGCTCATCGGCGCAGCTCTGATCTTTATGATCATGATCGCCCAGTTCAACCGCGTCAGCGGACCGTTCCTGATCATGATCGCCGTAGGTCTGAGTCTGATCGGTGTACTGCTGGGTCTGCTCCTCACACGCACGCCCTTCGGGCTGATGACTTTCATCGGGCTGATCTCGCTGGCCGGAATCGTGGTCAACAATAACATCGTGCTGATCGACTACACAATGCAGCTCCAGCAGCGTGGGCTCAGCAAGCACGACGCGATCATCGAAGCCGGCGCCACACGCCTGCGTCCTGTGATCCTGACGGCACTAACCACCGTGATCGGTCTGGTGCCGCTGACTTTTGGTATCAACATCGATTTTGTGGGCCTGCTGACCAACTGGGAACCCAACTTTCAGATTGGCTCCGAGAATACCCAGTTCTGGGGGCCCATGGGAGCAGCAATCATCAGTGGATTGACATTCGGGACGTTCCTGACCCTGGTGATCATGCCGGTACTCTACTCGTCGTTCGACTCGGTAGCTACCCATCTGCAGCGCTTTCTGGGCCGCACCCCAGTAGCGGCCGAAGTGGGCAACGGTGCAGCAGACACGGCGCCGGCCGACGTAGCAGCACGGCCAAGCTCCGTACCCCGGCGCTGAGTTTCTACCTTGCGCACAAAAAAGCCTTCGCTGACTCCAGCGAAGGCTTTTTTTCTTTTGCGTAAAGCCTAATTCTCTAAAGCGAAGCGGATTCCGGCGCACCTGCTGTAGCCTTTTCTTTTGCTTCAGATGCGAGCGGCCATACACACCGGGCCTGCAACCGCCAGTTCTGCCAGTGTCCCCAGATGAGCAAGGCGCTGCCGAGCATCGTTACCAGCGTACCACCCAGCACCCCCAGCGTTTCATGGCCAGGAAAACTGGCCAGTAGCACCAGCGCCAGTCCCGGAACAAAACCCCATAGTACCCACTTCTGCCGATGCCGGCGATAGCCCTGATAAAACGCCAGCACTGTTGTGGGCACCAGCAGCACGGCAAACACGATATGCACATCTTCGTGCCAGGTAACCAGCAACGCACTGACCGGCAACACCACCAGCGCCAGCGGGAGCAGCAGACAGTGGACAAGACAGATTCCGGAAAGCCAGATCCCTACCCGATCCCACTGTGATTTTTCAGCCAACATTTGCAGTTATACCTCAGACTATACGTCAAAACTACCGGTCGACAAACGCCAAAAATAACGGGCAAGATTCTAAAAAAGCGCCGCCTCCGCTGTGTTTTCTCAGTGTAAGTTTTGTATACTCCCTGTCCAGAGATGGGCCTATGTCCTTTCCAAGCTGGTCATTCTGTAGCAACTATGAGACACGGGGGATTTTGTTACGGATTTTTTGTGCTGCTTCTGCTGACGGCACCGGATCTCTTCGCGCAACGTGTCTGGATTGCGCCCGGTCCTTTTCTGCGCTTCGGCTATGGTCCCTCGCTCAGTGAAACGGACTATTCGACCTATGCGGTCGAACCGTATGCGCTCAAAGGCGAACTGGGCTACCAGTTCCCGCTGGGTCTGAGTCTCGGTCTGGCCTATGAAGGGGGTAACTATCCTAAGGTCAGTCGCACCTACCATCGTTTTCACATCATTCAGGGGTTGCTTCGCTGGCGTGTTTTTCCTTTTAAGCGCCTTAGTCATTACTTCAACATTGGTCCGCACATCACGCTGGGTGGCTATAAGACAGGTTTCGGGATTAATGCCGCCTTGGGCGCTGACTATGTACTCACCCGCAACGTAGCCTTTTTCTTTGAAGGTAGTGCCAACGCAGTCTTTCCCGACCGAGCTTCTGAAGGCATCCGGAGCGGTCGCGCCGCCTTTGACGGACTGGGCTTTGTGGGGGCAGGGCTGCGTATTACCTTCAGGCCGCTACCGATCCCAATCCGAACGCTAAACATTGAAGGTCCTGCGCAGCTTCAGCGCCGGGAGTATGGCACCTTCACGGCCTACGTCGATGACGAAGCCACGCGCCCTGTCTCGTACATCTGGTTCATGGGCGATGGCACACAGTACACAGGCCCCACGGTCGAACATCGCTACCGCCTGCCTGGTCGCTATGAGATTCAGGTGCAGGCGCGCAATGCGGCCGGCGTAATGCGCACGGCTACCCATCTGGTGGAGGTCGTCGAAACGCCGCGCGCCGTCCGCATCGTCTCTTTCCAGCCCCTGGCCGACACGATCAAACGGGGGAATTTTGTCACCTTTGAGGCTCAAATTGAAGGGTCTCCGAGCATCCAATACTTCTGGAATTTCGGAGAGGGTAACGGCGCGCTGACTACCGACAACCAATACCGTTTCGAAGAAGGCTCGCGGGCCGGTACCATGTCGCTCCATGCCAAGACTTCGCACCGCTTCGACAGGCCCGGCACGTACACCGTCTCGCTGATTGCCGAAAACGAACTGGGACGGGATTCGGTGCAGGCCCAGATCGTAGTAGAGCCGACCGCCTGCGATCTGATCTCAGCACTGGAGTCCGTCACGTTCCCGTTCGGCCAAAGTACGCTTACCGATTCTGCTCGCGCCATCCTGGACCAGAACGTCCGGGTCCTGCAGAGCTGTCCGGAGCTGGTCGTACAGCTGGTTGGCTACACTGATTATGTAGGCGGGGAGGCCTTTAACGCGTTGCTGTCTCTGCGGCGTGCGCTGGCCGTGTACAACTACTACCAGCAGCAGGGTCTTGCACCGGAACGGTTGATCTTCCGCGGACTGGGCGAGCTGCCGCCACCCTGTCCGAATCCAACCGAACGCCCGGGTTGTCGCGAGCTGCGACGTGTGGATACGATTGTAATTCGCTGGCCGCGCTGACGGATGCGACCCACACAGAAAAGGCCGTGGCGAATAAGGCCACGGCCTTTTCTATTTGCAGGACTTTATGGTTTTAGGGCATCTGCAGCGTAAGCCGAAATTGCACGTTGCGTCCGGGATCCAGCACGCCATAAGGCCGCAGGCGGCTGAGATGGCTCATGTAAGCCCGATCCAGCAGGTTCTGCAAGGTCAAATCGGTAACCAGTTGCCAGGTCCCCAGCGGCCAGCGGGCCGAAAGCGCCGCATTCCAGAGCACATAGCCTTCGGTTGGCGCTTCCTCAGGCGCTACGCGCCGCTGATCGGCCACCAGCGTGGGCCCCAGCCGAAGCATGACCTCACGAGCTGCTCCCCAGCGTTCCCGGTGCACCTCAATGCCGGTGATCAGACGTGGCGGCGGCGAAAACGGCAGAGGTTGGCCGGTCTCCCGGTTCTCAGTGTAGGTCACATCGCCCCCCACATGCAGATGCAGCCACTCGGTCACGCCCAGGTTAAGCAGCAGCTCGCCACCCCAGAGGAGCGCCTGCGCTTGATCGAACTGATAGATGAAGAGGTCCGAGCCCGGATCGCGCTGACCCGTAGGCCGCGGGAAGATGAAGTGATCGACCCAATTGATGAAGGCGTTCAGTTCAAGGTACCAGTGCGGACGCAGCCAGCGCAGCGTACCGTCTAGGCCCAAGTTCTGCTCGGGACGGAGCGTCGGCGTGCCCACCTCGAATCGGCTGGTTCCTTCGTGCACGCCCCGTGAAAAGAGTTCATTGAGCGTGGGGGCCCGCCAGGCGCGGCCCACGTTGAAGGCCAGCGACAGATCCGGACGAACCTGCCAGGCCAATCCAAAGGCTCCGCTGAAAGCGTTGTAGGTGCGCGTCTGGGCTACGACCCCCAGGTCCTCATTCGCTTCCACCGTAAGTCGTCGGCCGTCCCACCGCAACCCGCCGCTGAGGGTTAGCCGGGATAGCACCAGCTCTTCGAACACGTATATGGCCCCATTCCAGGTGCGCGCGCCTGGGATGAGCGCCTCTTCGGCCAGTGTTTCATTGCGCTGGAAAAAGCCGCTGAGGCCAACCGTGCCAAATAGCGGACCAATGGGCCGGTGGTGAAAGCGCAGGTCAGTGGTCAGTGTGTTGAGCCGCAGATAAAGTGAAGGTGCTTCGTGTGCATCACCACCCTCGTCTGCCTCGTGATGATGCCCGAACTCTTGCCGTCGGTTCTGCTGCCAGGCCGCGTTCAGCTCCAGCTGGTCGGCTCCCAGACGCCATAGCGTACGAAGCTGCAGCAGGTCATGGTTTACCTTCTGATAGGGCTCACCAATATGATAGCGATCGGTCGGTTCTATGTCTGCCTCGTCTTCTTCCGGCTCAAAGAACCCAAGCCGGGCACCATATCGCTTATAGGCCAGTTGCCAGCGCATGGCGTTTTTTTCATAACCGAGCTGCAACATGCCGTTTCGTTCTTTCAGCCCGGTATTGGGGACCATCCCCTGAGGTGTATTGTAGGCGCCGGCCTGGCGAAGCGTTAGGTTGCCCGCATAGGCCCAGGAGCCTTCGCGGCCCCCCATTTCCACATGCACCCCGCCCATACGCGGGTTGCTGGCGCCCTCAAGCGTAATGGCCCCGGTGACCGGCTGTTTGTACCCAAAGGGCCCTTCAGTGGCCAGTTGTATGACCCCACCCAGTGCGTCGGATCCGTAAAGCAGGCTGGCCGGTCCCTTGACCACCTCGATACGCTCGACTGCGTGGGCGTCGATTTCTACGCCGTGCTCGTCACCCCACTGTTGCCCTTCCTGCCGGACGCCATCCTGCACCACCAATACGCGCTGCGCCGTCAGACCCCGGATCATCGGCTTGGCAATACCGGTGCCCGTATGCACCAGATGCACGCCCGGCGTCTGTGCCAACGCATCAACGGCCCTCATGCCGCGGGCCAACCGGAGCACATCCCCTTCGAGCACAGCCACCGCCTGTGGCGTCGAAAGCACATCGGTAGCCTGCGCTTTGGCGGTAATGGTGACGGCGGGTGCCTCAATGGAGGTGGGCCTCAGCGCCACATCCAGACGAACCGGCTCCGCTGCGGCGAGCACGACCTCGCGCGTTTCCGGCTGATAGCCCACAAAGCTAAACAGTAAGCGATAGCGACCGGTTCGTAGAAGCGAAAGCTGGTAGTACCCTTCCGCATCGGTTGTAGTGCCCGTCTGCACCGAAAGCACGAGCACGTTGGCGCCTACAAGAGGGGCCCCTGTGGTTGCGTCGGTCACCCGACCTTCCAGTATCTGCGCAAATCCCAAAGAAATTTTGGAGATGAATAGAATAAGCACGAATAGTGCTGTCCGCATAGCCTGCTTCATGGCTGACACTCCGATGCTGTGCTGAGGATAGTTGACGCTGGACAATCAGAAGGAATAGCCAGGCCGGTCGATGCGGCCGGCTTCAGCACAGAATCGGAGGCGCACGGCTGGCGTGTGCAAAAGACAGGGAGGAAAAAACGACCCGACCTTCTAAAACAGGAAGCTCTTCCCAGTGCGTCCACAGCCCCTGGAACGTCGGGGTCACAGCGGGCAGCGAGTGCAGACTGGCATACAGGCGGCAAGGATCGGGCAGGTGTCGACAGTCCAGGCTCTGGTAGAGGCCTTCGCCGACCGTACAGACCGGCGGTTCGGGATGCAGAACATGCCGCACCAGATGCGCTGCCGGAAACCCGAAAGCGCCGATCAGAAAGAGCAGGGATACCCCTGCCGCCCATTTACGCAAAATTGCCAGCATGCCTCGATGCACTGCGCCTGGCTGGCAAAATACCAACCGACAGCCTATAGATGCAATGGTATGCAACAACCATTACACGCGGCTGAGTGCCAGCGGATATTCGGTAGAAACTTGCCCCCGTGCAATCTCGCGCAGGCGGCGCCGGAGTAGCTGGCGCCGAAACGCGCTGATGTGGTCGATGAAAAGAACTCCTTCCAGATGGTCATACTCGTGCTGGATCACCCGGGCCAGCATTCCCCGCGCCTCCAGCTCCTGTGGCCGAAACTGCCGATCCAGGTAGCGGATGCGGACAGCCACGGGCCGCTCGACCATCTCTCGGACGTCCGGAATGGACAGGCACCCCTCCTCAAAACTGCACTGCTCCTCGCTTGTCCAGACGATCTCCGGGTTGATAAAGAACATGGGCATAGGCGGGAGTGGCTCTCCCTCGGCTTCCAGCTCCTCCTTCATGGGGGTGAGGTCCACCACAAAAACACGCTCCCGACGCCCCACCTGTGGCGCCGCCAGGCCGATGCCAGAGGCCGCGTGCATCGTTTCTACCATGTTGTCGAGCAATTGCTGCAGCTCAGGCGAATCGGCCGTTACCGGCTGCGCTCGCTCCCGCAGAATCGGGTCTCCGTATACGTAAATTGGCAATACCATATGTGCCTTGTTGCATTTTGGGCCTGTGTTTATTCGGGCAAGCCGCCCTTCGGTTCCAATTGTTCCAGAAACTCCTGCAGCAGGATGGCAGCTGCCATCTGATCGACGCGGCCCTTATCACGTCGCTTTTTGCGTGGTCCTCCGACCTCTCGCAGCCGCTCTCTGGCAAGCTCCGACGTGTAGCGTTCATCCCAACGCACGATCTGCACGCCAGGTAATAGCCGTCGCAGTCGGCGGATAAAGCGTTCCACCCGGCGTGTGGCTTCTCCTTCTGTTCCCATCTCGGTCAGCGGCCAGCCGATCACCAGCGTATCAATCCCCTCCCTGGCATGCAGTTGTTGCAACACCCGCAAAGCTTCTTCTGGCGCGTATGTACCGTAGGGTTGCGCGATGACGCGCAGCGGATCGGCCAGTGCCAGTCCGACGCGCCGCGTTCCATAGTCCACCGCCACCACCCGTGGCTGTGCCCCTGAGGTCAGCAGCATGCCCTTTGCATCAAACAAAAAGCGGACGGGGCTATCGTAAACCCGTCCGCTTCCTATCGGTTCGCAAAAGTTTAATTGGTACCGTTCTTTCCGGCGGGCTGTTCCTCCAGATATTTGTCGGCACTACCTTCCGGAATTTCGTAATTCAACTCGATCAGCGGACGCTGCAATACCTGCTTTAGCCGCTTGCTAGGCTTGAAGTGCGTCTTGCGACGGCTGGGGATGAACACCGTCTCGTTGGTCTTGGGATTACGCGCCTTCGGCTTGGCCCGCGTCCGCTTCACCTCGAACACGCCAAAGTCGCGCAGTTCGATACGCACCTCGGGGTCAGCCTCTTCCAACAACTGCGTCATCGCCTCAATGACCGCGTTCACCCACGGCTCGCTTTTGTAAATGGGTTCGCCCATGAGCTGGGCCACCCGACGCGCGACGTCTTTCTTTGTCAGGGTGGGGATGCGTTGCATCATAATCAACCACTCCGTTTAATTTTGCACATGCACTCAACTCCGGCCCTGCCCGCTATTAATTCTGTGCGCGTACATGCACTAACGCGGCAGGATGCACCATTTTATTAAATTACGCGGGCTTTTGCAAAACAAAAGCGCAACGCATCATTAAATTTTTAAGGACTTGCTGCTACTCCTCAAAGCGATAGACGCCGTAGATCCCGTCGATCCGCTTGATACGTTCGATGACCCGTCGCAGATGCTCCAGATCGCTCACGTAGAGCACGATGGTGCCCTCGAACACGCCGTCCTCCGAATCGACCGTAATGGAACGAATGTTCGTTTTGAGGCTCTTGGAAATAACCGTGGTGATATCGCTGACGATGCCCACCCGATCTTCACCGATAACTCGTAATGCAGCAAGAAACTGCACGTCCTTTTGCCGGCTCCACTCAACCGGCACGATGCGGTCCGGATGATTGATCAGCAGATAGGGTGCGTTCTTGCAATTGATCCGATGGATTTTAATCGCACCGCTCCGACTCACGTACCCGAAGACTTCGTCGCCCGGGATAGGGTTGCAGCAGGAGGCATAGGTGGTGACAATGTCCGTGTGTAGCTCATCGTCGATCTTAAGCGCTGGCTGGCCCGTTTCTTTAGCCGTGTCCAGGAAGTTTTCGTATTTCAGCCGCAGCGCCTGGGATTGTGATTCCTGTTGCCCATCGCCTAAACGCAGTGCCTTGACCAGCTCGTCCACCTCAAACAGGCCGCTGCCGATCTCATAGAACATCTGCTGCAGGTTGGGGAACTTCAGCCGATGCGCCGCCCGCTGAAGCTGACGTTCATCCACTTCCAGGCCCAGTCGCTGCGCGCGTTTTTCCCAGAGCTCCTTCCCCAGTTCGATGGTCTTCCGCCGCTGCTCGTTGATCCAGTGCCGAATGTGGCTCCGTGCTTTCTGGGTGACAACAAACTTCATCCAATCGGGGTTGGGCGACTGTTTTTTGGAAGTGATGATTTCCACCTGATCGCCGCTTTTGAGCTTATAGGAAAGCGGCACCAGCTTGCCGTTGACCTTAGCGCCGATGCAGTGCAACCCCACTTCTGTGTGCACCCGGAAGGCAAAATCTACCGGCGTAGCGCCTTGTGGCAGGCTGATCACATCGCCTTTGGGCGTAAAGACATAGATCTCATCGTCGTAGAGGTTTAGCCGGAACTCCTTGACAAACTCAGTGGCCTGATCCGGTTTAGGGTTTTCCAGAATCTCACGCACCCACCGGAGCCATTGGTCCATCTTCGGATCCGGCTCGTCAATGCCTTCTTTGTAGCGCCAGTGGGCGGCCACGCCACGCTCGGCCACTTCGTGCATCTCCTGCGTGCGGATCTGCACCTCCACCTTACGGCCCTCGGGTCCCAGCACCGTTGTGTGCAGGCTCTGGTAGCCGTTAGACTTAGGTACTGAGATGAAATCCCGAAAACGTTCCGGCAACGGCTTGTACAGATCCGTCACAATAGAGTAGGCCCGCCAGCAGTCCTCTTTTCCCTTGCGGCCTGAGCTTTTGAGCACGATTCGTATGGCAAACAAATCGTAGATTTCCTCCAGCGGCTTGTTCTGCCGCTTCATCTTGCGGTAGATCGAGTAGATGTTTTTGGGCCGGCCGTAGATGTCGAACTCCAGTCCAGCCTCTTCTAACCGCTGCTTAAGCGGCTCGATGAAGCGCTGAATGTAGGCCTCTCGCTCTTTTTTGGACTCGCTAAGCCCGCGCACGATCGCATAGTAGTCGTCGGGATGCAGTACCTTGAGCGAGAGGTCCTCCAGTTCACTTTTAATCTTGAACAGACCGAAGCGGTGAGCCAGCGGTGCAAATAGCTCCAGGGTTTCGGTGGCGATCTTCAGGCGTTTCTGCGGAGGCAGTGCTTCGATCGTCCGCATGTTGTGCAATCGATCGGCAAATTTAACCAGGATGACCCGGATATCCTCGGCCATCGAGAGCATCAGCTTGCGCACGTTCTCGGCCTGCCCCAGCTCGCGTGAGGTGAAGACGTCCTGGATCTTGGTCAGCCCGTCGATGATGATCCCCATGGGCTCACCGAACTCCTCCCGGATAAAGTCCAGCGAGATGTCGGAGTCCTCGACGACATCGTGCAGCAGCGCGGCGGCCACGCTTACGTCGTCGAAGCTGATGTCCTCTGCCACAATGAAAGCCACTTCCAGCGGATGCAGGATATAGGGTTCACCGGTCACCCGCCGGTGATCCCGGTGGGCCCAGTAGCTCACTCGAAATGCCCGCCGAATAAGATTTTCGTCAACACGTGCTAGATGTTTGTGGCAGACCTGAATCAGTGCTTCCAAGCGCTGCTGATACGCTTCCGGAATGTTCAGATCTCCTTCTTTTAGGAGGGTGGATACCTGGACCATGCGCCTCCAGGCCTGTGCTTGTTCTGCTTAAAGTTTTCCTAAAGTTAAAGTGCCGGAGCGTTCACCTGTTCCGCCAACAAAAAAAGCGCCATCCCGATTGGAGTGGCGCTTTGAAATCTTCTTTTCAGGGTTTGTACGTAGCCGCCTCAGGCCTCGTCCTTTTTCTCCTGACCCTCAGTCGATTCCTTTTGCGCAGCTTCCGGAGCCGGCTCCGACGGAGCTTCGGGTTCCGTTTTGGCAGCGACCGGCTGTTCGGCCTCTGCCTCGGCTATCTCCGGCGTTTCAGGGGTCGGCGCTTTCGCTTGGGTTTGCGGCGCGGCTGCTTCTGTTTCCGTCCGACGGCCCCGCCCACGGCCACGGCGCGTCCGGCGCCGCGTCTTCTGGCTGTCGGCTGGCTTAACATCGTTGTAGTCGACCAGTTCGATCACGGCCATTTCGGCGCCGTCGCCGGGTCGCCGGCCGATACGCACCACCCGTGTATAGCCACCCGGACGGCCGTTCACCTTCTCGGCGATTTCGTCAAAGAGTTCCTTAACGGCCTGTTTGTCCTGCAGGTAGCGGAAAACTTGCCGGCGGTTGTGGGTGGTGTCTTCCTTGGCCCGCGTGATCAGCGGCTCGATGAACATGCGGAGCGCCTTGGCCTTGGTCAGCGTCGTACGGATCCGTTTGTGACGGATGAGCGCGCACGAAAGCGCCGCCAGCGTGGCCCGGCGGTGTCCATAGGTGCGGCCTAACTTGAATCCTCTCTTTCGATGTCTCATGGCTCCTTTCGGCTTACTCCGGCAACGCCGGCTCAGCTCTCGGCTCCCTCAAGGTACTTATCGACGTCCATTCCAAAGTGCAATCCGCGCTCCTCCAGCACGGCGATCAACTCCTGGAGCGACTTGCGGCCGAAGTTGCGGAACTTGAGCATTTCGGACTCCTGCCGCCGCACCAGATCACCAATCGTGCGGATGTTGGCTGCCTTGAGGCAGTTTTGCGCCCGCACCGACAGATCGAGTTCATCGACCGGCTGCGAAAGCAGCTCGCGGATACGCTGCACCTCGGCGTCGACCTCTTTCTTTTTGACCTCGGGCTGCGGCTCGCTCTCCATTGTAATGAAGAGGCTGATATGGTCGCGCAGGACCGTAGCTGCCTGCATAAGCGCCTCTTCGGGAGAGATCGAGCCGTCTGTGGTGATTTCCAACTCCAGGCGCTCGTATTCGATCTTCTGCCCCACGCGTGTGGGCTTGATCGTGTAGCGCACGTTCTTGATGGGCGTAAAAATCGCGTCGATGGCGATCACCCCGATGGGATCATCCGGCAACTTGTTTTCTTCGGCCGGCACGTAGCCCCGCCCGCGCCCCATGCGCAATTCGAGGTTCACCTCGGCACCTTCGGCCAGCGTAGCGATGTAGTGGTCCGGATTCAGCACCTCATAGTGGCTGGTGGCTTCGGCAATATCGCGGGCTGTCCACACGCGCGGCCCTTTGAGCGAAAGCCGGATGTTCGCGTCGCTGGTGTCCTTCGCCTTGAAACGAATACCCTTCAGGTTTAGGATAATTTCCGCGACGTCCTCGGTGACGCCCGGAATTGTCGAGAACTCGTGTTGCACGCCGTCGATTCGGACGGCCGTAATCGCAACGCCCGGCAGCGAAGAAAGCAACACGCGCCGGAGCGCGTTGCCGATCGTCACGCCATAGCCGCGCTCAAGCGGCTGCACCACAAAACGCCCGAACGTTTCCGTCGCTTCTTCCACCCGAACACCTTCGGGCAATTGCACCATGTAGTTGCTCATGGTCTGTCTGGGGTTTTATCAATCGCAAAACCCGGAAATCACGTTTCCGGCATGGCCATCCATGCCACCCATCGCCAAACTACTTGGAGTAGAGCTCGACGATCAGGTGCTCGCGGATGTTCTCGGGAATGTCTTCCCGATTGGGGTAGTCCAGGAACTTGCCCTGCATTTCGTTACGATCGATTTCCAGCCAGGGAAAGTTCCGGCGCAAGCGTTTGATGTTCTCTTGAATGACGGCCAGCTGGCGGCTTTTGGGCCGCACGGCCACCACATCGCCAGGCCGCAACTGGTAAGACGGAACGTTGACGACCTGACCGTTCACCATGATGTGCCGATGAACGACCAGTTGCCGAGCCTGCCGACGCGTACGGGCAAAGCCGATGCGATAGACCGTATTGTCCAGCCGCGCTTCGAGCATCTTGAGCAGGTTTTCGCCGGTGATGCCTTTCTTGCGCGTGGCCTTCTCGAAAAGATTACGGAATTGCCGCTCCAGCAGGCCATAAATATGCTTGACTTTCTGCTTTTCCTTGAGCTGGACGGCATATTCGCTCTCTTTGGCCCGGTGGGTACGTCCGTGTTGGCCGGGCGGATACGGCTTGCGCTCCAGCGCTTTGCTCGGACCGAAAATCGGCTCGCCAAAACGCCGGGCGATCTTCTGTTTGGGGCCTCGATATCGGGCCATGGTCGTTCAGGTCTCGTTTGTCGGTGATGGATGATTCTGCGTAAAGACAAACGCACGGCAGCGCTGCGTTTCTGCCGCCGTGACCGGGCTTATACCGAAGCGAGGCCGCTTAGACGCGGCGCCGCTTCGGAGGCCGGCAGCCGTTATGGGGCACCGGAGTGACGTCCCGGATGCTCAGCAACTCCAGACCAGCTGCGGCCAGCGCACGAATGGCCGACTCGCGCCCTGATCCGGGTCCCTTAATAAAAACGTCCACCCGGCGCAAACCCAATTCATAGGCTTCGCGGGCGGCCGACGTGGCGGCCATCTGCGCCGCATAGGGCGTGCCCTTCCGGCTACCCTTGAAGCCTTCTTTGCCACCACTGGACCAAGCAATCGTGTTGCCGTACTGGTCCGTGATCGTAACAATCGTATTGTTGAACGTGGACTGAATGTGCGCCTGCCCGTTCTGCTCGACAATAACGTTTTTCTTGCGCGTGGTCCGCTGCTTCTTTGCCATGGCTGTGCTGCAGGATTACTTCTTCGGAGCCTTCTTCTTCCCGGCCACCGTCTTGCGGGGCCCTTTGCGCGTACGGGCATTGGTGCGTGTGCGCTGACCCCGCACGGGCAACCCCAGACGATGCCGGATCCCACGATAGCAGCCGATATCCATCAGCCGCTTGATGTTCATCTGGATTTCAGCCCGGAGCTGCCCCTCGACGATGTACTCCTGTTCGATGATCCGACGGATCTCGCGCGTCTGCTCTTCGGTCCAGTCTTTCGGGTGTGTGTTGGGATCCACGCCAACGCGATTGAGAATCTCTTTCGCCCGGGACTTCCCAATCCCGTAAATCGCGGTCAGCGCAATTTCTCCGCGCTTGTGCAGCGGAATGTCGACACCTGCGATCCGTGGCATAGCTTCTCTGGTTTAACCGCTCAACCCTGACGCTGCTTATTGCGGGGGTTCTTCTTGTTAATGACGTAAATACGGCCCTTACGCCGGACGATCTTGTCGTCGGCGCTCCGCTTCTTAACGCTGGCACGTACCTTCATGATGCTGCTCGTTTTAGAAATCCCGGCGTCATCAGGCAAGGGTGCGTAAACGCCCCAGCCGACGCTGGGTTCGTGAACCTTTATTTATAACGATACACGATGCGTCCTTTGGTCAGATCGTAGGGCGACAGCTCGACTTTGACGCGGTCGCCCGGCAGGATCTTGATGTAGTGCATACGCATCTTGCCCGAAAGAATGCCCAGAATCTCGTGGCCGTTGTCCAGCCGCACGCGAAACTGGGCATTAGGCAGCGCCTCAATCACTTCACCGTCCTGTGTAATGGGTTTCTGTTTCGCCATGTGGGGATGCAATGGTCTGTTTGTAGGGTGCTTCGACTACCTCTTCGATGTAGTCAAACGTCGTCAGCACTTCTGGACGCTCGGCCCGCACCACGACCATGTGTTCGTAGTGAGCCGAAGGCAGCCCGTCGGCCGTGTAGACGGTCCATCCATCTTCGCCAACGCGCACCTCGTACGTTCCCCGATTGACCATGGGTTCCACGCAGAGCGTCATCCCCACACGGAGCTTTCGGCCTGTACCCGGCCGTCCCACGTTGGGTACCTGTGGTTCCTCGTGCAGGTGACGACCGATGCCGTGCCCCACCAGCGCTCGCACCACGCCATAGCCTGCCGCCTCACAATGCCGCTGAATCGCGTGGCTGATGTCGCCAATGCGTTTGCCAGCCACCGCCTGTGCAATACCTTTCTCCAGCGCTTCGTAGGTAACCCGACAGAGACGGACGGTCTCCGGATCCAGTTCACCCACGCCAAACGTATAGGCGCTGTCGCCATAAAAACCCCGATACCGCACCCCACAATCTACCGACACCAGATCCCCTTCTTTGAGCCGATAGTCGCCCGGAATACCGTGCACCACCTGGTCGTTTACCGACACGCACAGCGTGGCCGGATACACCAGCCGGCCTACTCGGTATCCTTTGAACGCCGGTTCGGCGCCCTGCGTCCGGATGAAATCTTCGGCAATAGCGTCCAGCTCGGCCGTAGTCACGCCCGGTCGGATGTAGTGCGCCACTGCTCCCAGCGTACGTCCCACCAACTCGGCGCACTGGCGAAGAATGTCGATTTCTTTTTCGGTTTTGATGTGGATCATAACCGGGCGTTTAGAATCGTCGTCCCCGCACGCGCGTGCCTTTCATAAAGCCCTCGTAGTGCCGCATGAGCAGATGGCTTTCGATCTGCTGCAGCGTGTCGAGCATCACCCCCACGATGATGAGCAGGCTGGTACCGCCGAAAAAGTGGGCAAATCCAGCCGTCACCCCCGCCCGCATGGCAAAAGCCGGAATGATTGCCACAATACCCAGAAAGATGGCGCCTGGCAACGTGATCCGGGTCAAGATCGTATCGATGAACTCGCTGGTCTGTTTGCCCGGACGCACGCCCGGAATAAAGCCTCCCTGCCGCTTAAGCGTGTCGGCCATCTCGCGCGGGTTCACGGCAATAGCCGTGTAGAAGTAGGTAAAGAACACGACCAGCAGGAAAAACAGGAAGGAATACCCCCAACCCGAGATGTCCGTGAAAAAGCCCCCAAACTGCTGCATGAAATCGCTACCTGGGAAGAACGTGGCGATCGTGGCCGGCACGAACATGATCGACTGCGCGAAGATAATTGGCATCACACCGGCCGCATTGACGCGTAGCGGCAGGTACTGTGTAACGCCTCCATAGACGCGGCGCCCGACCACCCGTTTGGCATACTGCACAGGAATGCGGCGCGTCCCTTGCGTTACCAACACCACGCCGGCTGTGATCACCACGAAGACGGCCAGCTCCAGCAGCACAATGAAGAGGTTGTCTTTCAGTGTGAATTCGTTGTAGACGGCTTGCGGCAGGAAAGCAATGATGCTCACCATGATGATGAGCGAGATGCCATTGCCGATACCGTTTTCCGTAATGCGCTCACCGAGCCACATCACGAAAATGGTACCGGCCGTCAGCACGATGACGGCGATCAGCATAAAAAAGGCCGGACTGACCACGATGGCCTGTCCGGTGGCGCCGTAGCGCAAGTTGATCGCATAGCCCACGGCTTGAAGTGCTGTGATACCGACGGTCAGGTAGCGCGTGAGCTGTGTGATCTTGCGGCGGCCTTCCTCCCCTTCGCGCTGCAACTTCTGGAAGTAAGGCACTACGGCCCCCATCAGCTGAATAATGATGGAGGCAGTGATGTAAGGCATGATGCCCAGGGCGAAAATCCCGGCCTGCGAGAAGGCCCCGCCGACAAACAAGTCAATTAAACCGAACAGATTGTTGGTACCGGCCTGGCGATTGACTTCGGCCAGGATGTGGGCATCAACGCCCGGCAGCGTTACATAGGTACCGATCCGATAGACGACCAGCAGCCCCAGCGTGTAGAGCACGCGCTGCCGGAGCTCCTCGATCTTCCAGATGTTGCGAATGCTTTCCGTGAAACCCGCCATGGTCTGCTAATAGGCTGAGCGTCCTGCAGGACGCAGCTGCGCTTGAGGGTCAGGCGATTACCGTAGCCGTTCCACCGGCCGCTTCGATCTTCTGCCGGGCCGCGGCGCTGAAGGCATGCGCTGAAACCTGCAATGCCACCGACAGCTCACCATCGCCCAAGATCTTGATGCGGTCGCGCTTGCGGGCCAGTCCTGCGGCCGCCAGTGTCTCCGGTGTGATCGGGGCTTCGGCCGACAGGCGCCCTGTCTCGATCCAACGCGCCAGGTCGCTCACGTTGATCACCCGGTACTCTGTACGGAACGGATTGCGAAAGCCCCGCTTGGGCACGCGCCTCAGCAGCGGCATCTGCCCTCCTTCGAAGTAGACTGGGATCTTCTGGCCGCTGCGTGACTTCTGACCTTTCGTGCCACGCGTCGAGCTGTGGCCACCGTAGCCAGAACCCACGCCCCGTCCCAGGCGCTTGCGCTCGCGGACGGCTCCTTTTGCCGGTTTCAGTCGACTCAAATCCATTGTTGCCAGACCGTTTTGCGCACGAAAAAGCGTGCAGTTATGCTTCCATTTCTTCAACGCGTACCAGGTGCTCCACCTTTTGGATCATGCCCCGAATCTGGGGCGTGTCGTTGTGGACCACCGTCCGGCCGATGCGTCGCAGGCCCAGTGCTTCCAGCGTGCGGCGCTGCCGCTCCGGGTAGTCGATCACGCTGCGGACCTGCGTGATTTTCAGCTTTTTCTGTTTTTTTGCTGCCATACGTCCGTTGCCTTCTGTGGTCCGTCGCGTTGTTACCCTTCAAAAACCTTTTGCAGCGAAACGCCGCGGCGCTGGGCAACCTCCAGCGGGTCTTCCAGCTGCTCGAGGGCGTTGATAGTCGCTGCCACGAGGTTGTAGGGGTTTGTCGACCCCAGCGCCTTGCAGAGTACGTCGGTAATCCCGGCGCACTCCAGCACGGCACGGGCGCCACTACCGGCAATGACGCCGGTACCGGGCGCAGCCGGCTTCAGCAGCACGCGCGCCGCGTCTTGGTGCCCGATCACCGGATGGGGGATCGTCCCGCGCCGGATCGGCACGCGGATCAGATTTTTCTTAGCGTTTTCGGTGGCCTTAGCAATGGCATCGGCCACTTCGCGTGCCTTACCCACGCCGGAGCCGACCAGTCCGTTGCCATCGCCCACCACGACCACGGCGCTGAAGGAAAAGCGCCGGCCACCCTGCACTACTTTGGCCACGCGTTTGACCGACACCAGACGCTCGATCCACTGCTGCTGCTCTTCAACAGCACGCTGGCGCTGTCGGCGACGACTGCGGTCGTTACGATTTTTCTGCCGTGCCATAATCGTCCGTCATCCTTTGTCCGAAAATCCGGGCAGGCTCAGAACTGAAGGCCACCTTCACGCGCACCTTCGGCCAGCGCCTTTACCCGGCCGTGATATTTGTAGGCGTTCCGATCAAATACCACCTGCGTCACGTTTGCGGCCAGCGCCCGCTGGGCCACCCGCCGCCCTACCTCCCGGCTGATTTCCGTTTTGGTACCGGAAGGCATGTCTTGCTCAAGGCTTGAAGCGGCTGCCAGCGTATGGCCGCGCGAATCGTCGATCACCTGCGCGTAAATGTGTTTGTTCGACCGATACACGCACAGGCGCGGGCGCTCGGGCGTGCCGCGAATCTTTTTCTTCAGGCCGCGCTTGACACGCGCCCGCCGTTCCTTTTTGCGCTTGAGTTCGTTGATCATGGTTTGCTTGACAGATTTTCCGGAAGATTGCCGACCCTCCGGGTCTTGAAGCTATTACCAGTGGGTAGGATCAGCGGCCAGCGGTCTTGCCTGCCTTGCGACGCACGTACTCGCCCACGTAGCGGATGCCCTTGCCTTTGTAAGGCTCCGGCGGCCGCAGTGCGCGGATCTTGGCCGCTACTTCCCCGACCAGTTGCTTGTCAATGCCCTCCACAATGACAATCGGGTTGCTCCCGCGCTCGCTGCGCACCGACAGTTTGATGCCTTCTGGGGGCACGAAGTAAATCGGATGCGAGTAGCCCAGAGCCAGTTCCAGCATATTGCCCGACATCGAGGCGCGGAAGCCGATGCCAATGACTTCCAGCTCCTTGCGATAGCCCTTGGTTACGCCCGTCACCATGTTCTGGATCAGGACGCGGTAGAGTCCGTGCATCGCCCGATGACGCTTCTGGTCGGTGGGTCGGAGTACCCGTACGGTTTTATCCGCGACTTCCACGGTAATATCCGGATCCACCTGCAGCGTGAGCGTCCCTTTGGGGCCCGTGACAGTCACCACATTGTTTGGGGCCACTTCGACGCGCACGCCGTCAGGCAGATGGATTGGTTGTCTCCCTATCCGCGACATGGTTTTCTCTGATTTAGCTGTGAAGCTGAGCCATGCCTGTTTAGAACACGTAGGCCAGGACCTCGCCGCCAATGTTGAGCTTGCGCGCCTCCTTGTCGGTCATCACGCCCTGGGAGGTTGAAATAATAGCAATGCCCAGGCTGTTGCGTACGCGGGGGAGTTCATCAACCCCCACATACTGGCGCCGTCCCGGCTTGGAGACGCGCTGCAGCTCCCGGATTGCCGGATTGCCGTTCCGGTCATATTTCAGGTAGATGCGCAGCAGGCCCTGCTTTCCGTCATCGATGTCCAGGTACCGCTGCACATAGCCCTTGTCCACCAAAATCTGGGTAATGGCGCGCTTCAGCTTGGAAGCGGGAATATCGACGTACACCTTCCGCGCCATCTGCGCATTGCGCAGACGGGTCAAGTAGTCGGCAATTGGATCTGTAATCCCACTCATGGTCGTTGCAGTTGACTAAACTCGGGGTTTACCAGCTGGCTTTACGAACCCCGGGAATCTTCCCTTCGAGGGCCATTTCACGGAAGACAATACGCGAGACGCCAAACTTACGCAGGTAGCCCCGCGCCCGTCCCGTCAGCGGACAACGATTCCGCAGCCGGACCGGGCTGGAGTTGCGCGGTAGCTTCTGCAGGCCGATCCAGTCGCCTGCCTCCTTGAGCTGGCGCCGCTTCTCTGCGTATTTGGCTACCAGTTCCTGGCGCTTTTTCTCGCGTGCCATCCAGCTTTTTTTCGCCATAACGCCTTTATGCTGCCTTTGCTTGAGGTTCTTCGCGGCGGACGAACGGCATGCCCAGCAGCTTCAGCAGGGCATAGGCTTCTTCGTCCGTCTTCGCCGTGGTCACAAACGTAATGTCAAGGCCGCTGATGCGCTCGACTTTGTCTACGTCAATTTCTGGGAAAATAATCTGCTCGGTAATGCCCAGCGTGTAGTTGCCGCGCCCGTCAAAGCTGCGGTCCGAGACGCCCCGGAAGTCACGCGTCCGGGGAAGGGCCAGCGTGACAAGACGATCGAAGAACTCGTACATCCGGTCGCCGCGCAGGGTGACCGACACGCCTACCGGCATGCCTTTACGGATCTTGAAGTTCGAAATGCTCTTCTTGGCGCGGCGCACGACCGGATGCTGGCCGGCGATTAGCCGGATCTCTTCGATCGCTTCGTCCAGCACCTTCTTGTTCTGCGCCGCCTCGCCCACACCTTTGTTGACGCAGATCTTAACCAGGCGCGGCACCTGCATCACATTGCGGTACCCGAACTGTTTCATCAGAGCGGGTACCACCTCTTCTCGATATTTTTGCTTCAGTCGAGGAACGTAGGTCATGGCTCCTATGCATTCTGGACTTTTGTGCGCGAGCCGGCCTCAGCGGTCCAGCTCCTCGCCGGTCGTTTTCGCGTAGCGCACCCACCGGCCCTGCCCCGTAGCCGGGTCTTCCACCCACTTACGGCCGACCCGCGTGGGCCGCCCGTTGCTGTCAAGCGGCATCACGTTCGAGACGTGGATAGGCATTTCCTGCTGGATGCGCCCACCCTGCGGATACTTGGGGCTGGGCCGCACGTGACGGATGCGCAGGTTCACGCCTTCCACAATCACACGCTGCTTTTTCGGAAAGACGCGCAGGATGCGCCCTTCCTTTCCTTTATCGTTGCCGGCGATCACGCGCACCAGATCGCCCCGTTTTACGTGCAGCTTGGGTTGTTTATTTTTTGTACGCGGCATGGCCTTCTGCAGCTCTTGGGTTTATCGGCGGCTCAGACCACCTCAGGGGCCAGCGAAACGATACGCATAAACTGCTTGTCGCGCAGCTCACGCGCCACCGGCCCAAAAATACGGGTACCGATCGGTTCGTTCTGGTTGTTGATCAATACCGCCGCGTTGTCATCAAAGCGAATGTAGGTCCCGTCCGGGCGGCGGTATTCTTTCTTGGTGCGGACGACCACGGCTTTGACCACGTCGCCCTTCTTTACGCTTCCTCCGGGAATGACCGATTTGACCGAAGCGACGATCTTGTCGCCGACGCGGGCATAGCGCTTATGACTGCCGCCCAGCACGCGAATGCAGAGCAGTTCTTTCGCTCCGCTGTTGTCGGCGACCACCAATCTGGTTTCCTGCTGAATCATGGCGTTTCTTCTCGCTCTATCTTCTTAGCCCGCTCGATGATCTCAACAAGGCGCCAACGTTTGTGCTTCGAGAGCGGCCGTGTTTCCATGATGCGGACAATGTCGCCCTCGTTGGCCTCGTTGTTTTCGTCGTGGGCCATCAGTTTCGTCGTGCGCTTGATGTATTTGCCATACAGCGGATGCTTGACCAGTCGCTCAACGGCGACCGTGATCGTCTTGTCCATTTTATTGCTGACGACCACGCCGATCCGTTCTTTCCGGCGTCCGCGCCGTGTTTTCTGCGTCTGCTGTTCGTTTGCCATGGTTTCCTTCTTAGGCTTGGTGAGCCGCAACCTCACCAACTACCGGCTTATTTTCTGGAGTTTTTCGTTGTAAATCGTCTTCAACCGTGCAATAAGCCGCCGCTTGTTGCGCAGCAGCATGGGATTTTCGAGTTGCGCCACGGCATGCTGAAAACGAAGTTGGCGCAGTTCCTGCTCTTCAGTTCGAATGCGCTGGGCAATTTCTTCCAGGCTCATTGCACGGATTTCTTTCGGCTTCATAGCCTGTTTCCCAGGTTTGGGTTAGCTTCCCTGTGGAGCGGCCATAAGTTCGGGCCGCTTGACGAACTTGGTTTTAATGGGCAGCTTGTGTGAAGCCAGCCGAAGCGCCTCGCGCGCCAGCTCTTCCGGCACGCCGCCCACCTCGAAGAGGATGCGTCCCGGCTGCACGACCGCGACCCAGAACTCGACCGAGCCCTTTCCTTTGCCCATACGGACTTCGGCCGGTTTCTTGGTCACGGGTTTGTCCGGAAAGATGCGAATGTAAACCTTCCCAGTACGCCGCAGCTTACGGGTGATGGCCACACGGGCCGCCTCGATCTGCCGCGACGTGATACGTGCCGGCTCAAGCGCTTTGATCCCAAAGTCGCCAAACTCTATCTGCGTACCGCGCGAAGCCAGGCCTTTAATCCGACCTTTTTGCTGCTTGCGGTACTTGGTACGTCGGGGCATTAACATGGCTCGTACCTCCGCTTCGCTTACGGCGAGGGCCTATCCCCTCGCACGGTTCCAGGTTAGCTCTCTTCTTCGGCGACGCGCCGCCGGGCACGACTCGCGCGACGCCGACGTTCCGGTTGTTCGAACGTCTGCTGCTGCCGCTGCATCAAAGCGTTCGGGCTAAGATCCGGCTTGCCAATGATCTCACCCAGAAAGATCCACACCTTTACGCCAATCGTGCCGTAAATCGTGTAGGCCGTTGCCTGAGCGTAATCGATATTGGCCCGGAGCGTATGCAGCGGTACGCGACCCTCCAGGTACTGCTCGGTGCGGCTCATTTCGGCGCCACCCAGACGACCAGACACTTTGATGCGAACGCCCTGGGCCCCCATGCGCATGGCGGCCGTAATGGCCTGCTTCATGGCCCGGCGGAAGGAGACGCGGCCCTCCAGCTGCTGCGCGATGTTCTGCGCTACCAGGCTGGCGTCCAGTTCTGGCCGCTTAATCTCACTGATGTTGATCTGAATCTCCTTGCCGGTCAGCTTCTGAAGCTCTTCCCGGAGTTTTTCGACCTCCTGGCCACCGCGACCAATGACAACACCCGGCCGGCTGGTATGCAGGGTCAGGATCACCCGCTTTGGGGTACGCTCAATCACCACCCGGCTCAAGCCAGCCCGCTTAAGCCGCGCGTGCAGATAGCGCCGGATCTCCTCGTCTTCAACCAGCTTCTCCGGCAAATCCTTTTCCGCATACCAGCTGGAAAACCAGCCGCGAATGACGCCCAAGCGCAATCCTATTGGGTGTGTTTTCTGCCCCATAATAGCTTGTTTCTACGGGTTGACTTTTCTGCTCGCCGCTGTTCAGGCTTCCGCTTCAGATGCCGTGGTAGCCACCACGACCGTCAAATGACTCATGCGTCGTTGGATGGGCACCGCTCGCCCGCGTGGCGCCGCACGCCAGCGCTTGAGTCGCGGTCCATCGTCCACACGAATCTCCCGAATGACCAGGGTGGCCTCGTCGATCCGCTCCTCCGGGTTCTTTTCAATTAGGTTGTAAACGGCTGAGCGGATGGTCTTTTCAATGGGACGCGCCGCCCGATGCGGCAGATGCCGCAGGATGGCCAATGCTTCAGCCACTCGCTTACCACGCACGGCGTTGACCACCACGCGCATCTTGCGCGGCGAACTCCGAATGTATTTGTTGATGGCTCTGGCTTCCATGGCTCCCTATGGCTTATCGACGGCCACGCTTGTCTTTCTTGTCGCCGGCATGCCCGCGGAAGGTCCGCGTCGGCGCAAACTCGCCCAACCGGTGCCCGACCATGTTCTCCGTGATATAAACCGGGATAAACTGGCGGCCGTTGTGCACGGCAAACGTATGTCCGACAAATTCGGGAATAATCATCGAGGCCCGGCTCCAGGTCTTGATCACCTTCTTCTGACCGGTCCGGTTAAGCTCCTCAACCTTCCTGAGCAGTTTATAATGGACGTAGGGTCCTTTTTTCAGCGAACGCGCCATAGCCGCTATGCTCTGCGTTTTGCTTTAGCGTCGTGCGTTACTTAGCCGCATTGCGACGACGCAGGATGTATTTGTCCGAAGGTTTGTTGCGCTTACGGGTCTTGTAGCCCTTGGCTGGCTGGCCCCACGGCGAGCGCGGATGCCCACCCGAGTGCCGACCCTCTCCACCACCCATTGGGTGATCGATGGGGTTCATGGCAACACCGCGCACTTTAGGACGAATCCCCAGCCAGCGGCTGCGACCGGCCTTTCCGAGATCGATATTCATGTGGTCGGCGTTGCTCGTGGTGCCGATCGTTGCCCGGCACTTCACATGGATTAGTCGAATCTCACCGGAAGGTAGGCGTAACGTGGCGTATTTACCTTCACGCGCCATCACCTGCGCATAGGTACCAGCCGCCCGGGCGATCTGCGCGCCTTTGCCGGGCTTCATCTCGATGCAGTGCACGTAGGAGCCCACTGGAATTTTCTCAAGCGGCAGGCAATTGCCCGGATCGGGCGGCGCGTCCGGCCCGTTCATCAAAGTCTGCCCGACCTTGATCTCGTTCGGTGCGATAATGTAGCGCTTCTCACCATCGGCATAGGCCAGCAGCGCAATCCGCGCCGAACGGTTTGGGTCGTACTCGATGCTGACCACGCGGGCCGGGATGCCATCCTTGTCCCGCCTAAAGTCAATGATACGGTAGCGACGTTTGTGACCACCGCCCTGATGGCGTGTGGTAATTCGCCCCTGATTGTTGCGACCGGCATGCTTCTTCAGCGGCGCCAGCAGACTCTTTTCGGGCGTATCCTTGGTGATTTCTTCAAACGTCGAAACCGAATACTGGCGCTGACCAGGGGTTACCGGTTTCCGTCTGCGAATCGGCATGATTGTCGGCTCGGTATGAGGCAGGCTTACCTGTCCACTTTGCGCCTGCCGGGTTCACACTTACACGTTCTCGAAGAAGTCGATCCGGGGACTGTCGGGCGTCAATGTCACGATGGCTTTTTTGTAAGAATCGGTGCGCCCCTCAGCCAAACCCCGGCGCGTAAACTGTCGCCGGCGCTTACCGGGCATGATCATCGTGCGCACCTTCTGGACTTTGACGCCCGGATACATGGCCTCGACGGCCTTGCGAATTTCGATTTTATTGGCGTCTTTCGCTACGACAAAAGCGTAGCGCCCTTCGTCCATTTGCTGCGAGAGCTTTTCCGTCACCAGCGGACGGATCACAACCGAATGCTTGCTCATAGTCTCGTCTCCGCCAGTTTGATTCAGACCGCCACCGGTGCCGTGCTCAGCATGCGGTTCAGCACCTCGACGGCACCCTCCTGCATCAGCAGGACCTGCGCGTCAAGCAAGTCGCGCGTCGAAGCGTTCCGGGCTTCCAGTACCCGTACTTTCGGAAGGTTGCGACTCGACAGGTGCAGCACGGGGTTGTGCTCCGCTGTCAGCAGCAGTACCTTTCGACCGGCCAGCCCCTGAGCCGCCAGCACTTCCAGCAGACGCTGGGTGCTGGGCTGCTCAAACGTAAAGTCCTCGACCACACGAATGGCCTCGACCTGTGCCTTGTAGCTCAGAGCCGAACGCCGGGCCAGCCGCTGCGTCTTGCGGTTGACTTTCAGTTCATAGGAGCGAGGCTGCGGCCCGTGAGCCGTACCACCCCCCCGGCGAATAGGCGACTTGGCATCGCCCGCCCGGGCATAACCCGTGCCTTTCTGACGATACAGCTTGCGGGTGCTGTGAGCGTTTTCGGCCCGGTTTTTCACCTTATGAGTGCCCTGTCGCCGGTTCGCTTCGATCCGCTTGACGTCGAGCCAGAGCACGTGATCGTTGGGCTCGATCTCAAAGACGGTCGGATCGAGCGTCACCGTGCGACCGCTTTCGCTCCCGTCCAGCCGATATACCTGCAGTTCCATGACGTTCGTCTCGATTCAGCGGGTCCGTTACTGGACCTTCTTATATAATTCGACAATGCCGTTTACAGGCCCGGGGACCGCCCCCTTTACCAGGATCAGGTTGTGCTCCGGAAAGATGCGCACTACCCGAAGGTTTTTCACCTTTACACGCTGGTTGCCCATACGCCCGGCCATGCGCATGCCCTTGAACACATGCGACGGGAACGACGAGGCACCGATCGAGCCAGGTGCCCGCTCCCGGTTGTGCTGACCGTGCGTGCGCGTACCGACACCGCCAAAGCCATGGCGCTTAACCACGCCCTGGAAGCCCCGGCCTTTCGTGAGGCCCACCACGTCGATCAGCTCGCCTTCCTGGAAAAGCTGCTCAACGCGCACTTCGTCGCCGGGCTTGACGTCCAGCACGAAGTTTTTGAACTCGCGAAGCACGCGCTTTGGCGACACGCCGGCCTTCTCGAAGTGGCCGAGCATGGCCTTTGTGGTGCGCTTGGGCTTACGCTCGCCGTAGCCCAGCTGCACAGCCTCATACCCGTCTTTGCCTTCGGCCGTCTTTACCTGCACCACCGCGTTGGGCTCGGCCTGGATAATGGTGCAGGGAATGCAATTCCCAGCCTCGTCAAAGACCTGAGTCATTCCAATCTTTTTTCCAAGCATTCCGCTCATGGCGCCTGTGCACGCAGCTTATGGCAGCCCGAAGGCCACCCTTTACACTTTGATCTCCACGTCGACGCCGCTAGGCAACTCCAGCTTCATCAGGGCATCGACCGTTTTGCTGCTGGTCGACAGAATGTCGATCAGCCGCTTGTGCCGACGAATCTCAAATTGCTCGCGGCTCTCTTTGTCAATGTGCGGACTCCGAAGCACTGTGATGACCGTGCGCTCGGTTGGCAGCGGAATCGGCCCACTGACCACGGCACCGGTCGCCTTCACGGTGCGGATGATTTTTTCCGCACTCCTGTCGATCAACGTGTGATCGTAGGATTTTAGTTTGATGCGAATCTTCTGGCTGGCCATCGCCCTTCTTGTTTCGGCAAGTCAAAGGATAGGGGCACGTTAACGCGTGCCCCCACCGGATGGTTTGTTCAAAATCGGCGGATTTCAGTCGAGGATTTTGGTGACGACGCCGGCTCCAACCGTCCGCCCCCCCTCACGAATCGCAAAACGCAACCCCTCCTCCATCGCCACCGGATAAATCAACTTCACCCGAAACCGCGCATTGTCCCCAGGCATCACCATCTCCACCCCCTCCGGCAACGTAATATCTCCCGTCACATCCGTCGTCCGAAAATAAAACTGCGGACGATACCCGTTGAAAAACGGCGTGTGCCGACCCCCCTCCTCCTTCGACAACACGTACACCTCACACTCAAACTCCCGATGCGGCGTCACACTACCCGGCGCACACACCACCATCCCACGCTCCACATCATCCTTCCCAATGCCCCGCAACAACAACCCTACGTTGTCCCCAGCCTCCCCCTGATCCAACTGCTTGCGAAACATCTCCACACCCGTCACCACCGACGTCAACTTCTCCTCCCGCAACCCAATAATCTCTACCGAATCCCCAACCTTCACCACCCCCCGCTCTATCCGACCCGTCACCACCGTACCACGTCCCGTGATCGAAAACACATCCTCTATCGGCATCAAAAACGGCTTGTCCTTCTCACGTACCGGCGTCGGAATGTACTCGTCCACCGCATTCATCAACTCCATGATCTTCTCCTCCCACTGCGGCTCCCCATTGAGCGCACCCAACGCACTCCCACGAATCACCGGCACCTCATCCCCAGGAAACTCATACTGGCTCAACAACTCCCGCACCTCCATCTCCACCAACTCCAACAACTCCTCATCATCCACCAAATCCACCTTGTTCAAAAACACCACAATGTAAGGAACCCCAACCTGCCGCGCCAACAAAATGTGCTCCCGCGTCTGCGGCATCGGACCATCGGTGGCCGCCACCACCAAAATCGCCCCGTCCATCTGCGCCGCCCCCGTGATCATGTTCTTCACATAGTCAGCATGCCCCGGACAGTCCACATGCGCATAGTGCCGCCGCTCGGTCGCATACTCCACGTGCGACGTCGCAATCGTAATCCCACGCTCCCGCTCCTCCGGCGCATTGTCAATCGAATCAAACGTGCGCGGCCGATTCACCGGATCCGGCACCCGCTTCGACAATACGTGCGTAATGGCCGCCGTCAACGTCGTCTTCCCGTGATCCACGTGACCAATCGTCCCTATGTTCACGTGCGGCTTCGTCCGCTGAAATACCTCCTTCGCCATGGTT
>FWWL01000355.1_pt1 | contig 128987 bp, 126 predicted proteins | sample 2228331 | NCBI WGS metagenome assembly FWWL01 (sample SAMEA103939775, study PRJEB20133) | metagenome | reverse complement strand
CCTGCGGGCGCGGCGCCGGCACCGGTCCCCTCGCAGATCGTCGAACCGGGCGCCGAGCTGTTCCCCGAGACCGCCGAACGCCCGACCACCGAAGCGGAAAAGAAACGGTCCTGGATGGCGCGCCTGAAGGCGGGCCTGTCCAAGACCTCGTCCAACCTGTCGCTGCTGTTCGTGGGCGCGCGCATCGACGAGGACCTGTACGAGGAACTCGAATCGGCGCTGCTGATGTCCGACGCCGGCATGGACGCGACCGAGCACCTGCTGAACAGCCTGCGCCGCAAGGTCAAGGAAGACAAGCTGCTCGACGCGGCCGCGGTCAAGGCCGCGCTCAAGGAATTGATGATCGAGATGCTGCGTCCGCTGGAAAAGCCGCTCGAACTGGGCCGGCACGAGCCGCTGGTGATGATGATCTCGGGCGTGAACGGCGCCGGCAAGACCACCACCATCGGCAAACTCGCCAAGCACATGCAGCGCTACGACCAGTCCGTGCTGCTGGCGGCCGGCGACACCTTCCGCGCGGCGGCGCGCGAGCAGTTGATGGTCTGGGGCCAGCGCAACAACGTCACCGTCATCTCGCAGGCCTCGGGCGACCCGGCCGCGGTGGCCTTCGACGCGGTGCAGTCGGGCAAGGCGCGCGGCGTCGATGTGGTGATGGTCGACACCGCCGGCCGCCTGCCGACACAGCTGCACCTGATGGAAGAACTCAAGAAGATCAAGCGCGTCATCGGCAAGGGCATCGAAGGCGCCCCGCACGAGACGCTGCTGGTCATCGACGGCAACACCGGCCAGAACGCGCTGGCCCAGGTCAAGGCCTTCGACGACGCGCTGCAACTGACCGGCCTGGTCGTGACCAAGCTGGACGGCACCGCCAAGGGCGGCGTGCTGGCGGCGATCGCGCGCACCCGTCCGGTACCGGTGTATTTCATCGGCGTGGGTGAAAAGCTGGAAGACCTGCAACCGTTCAGCGCCGAGGAATTCGTCGAGGCCCTGCTGGGATAACGGACAAGGGAAAAGGAAAACAGGCACCGATGATCGAATTCCAGTCCGTCTCCAAGAAGTACTCCGCCGATGGCGTCGCCCTGCGCGACGTGTCACTGAACATCGCCAAGGGCGAACTGGTGTACCTGGCCGGGCCGTCCGGGGCCGGCAAGTCGACCCTGATGAAGATGGTCGCCGCGATCGAGCGGCCGACCGCCGGCCGCGTGATCGTCAACGGCCAGGACATCGGCAAGCTGAAGAAGGCCGGCATCCCCTTCCTGCGCCGCAACCTTGGCCTGATCTTCCAGCACCAGCGGCTGCTGAACGACCGCGACATCCTCGCCAACACCATGCTGCCCCTGCTGGTGACCGGCGCGCCGCGCGCGCTGGCCGAGCAACGCGCCCGCGCCGCCCTGGACAAGGTGGGCATGCTCGAGCGCGCCCGCGCCCAGCCGATGGAACTGTCCGGCGGCGAGCAGCAGCGCGTGTCCATCGCCCGCGCCATCGTGAACCGGCCCCAGATCATCCTGGCCGACGAGCCGACCGCCAACCTCGACCGGGTGGCGGCGGACAAGGTCATCAGCGCCCTGCACGCCTTCCACGCCGTCGGGGTCACCTGCGTGATCTCGACCCACGACGAACAGATCCTGGATGGGGCCGCACGCGTGATCCGGCTGGAGCAGGGACAACTGGTGGGAGGTGCGGCATGAGCCCGTGGTTACGCCAACACCGCTTCGCGCTGGGCGCGGCGCTGTCCACGCTGCGCAAGTCGCCGGGCAGCTTCCTGTTCAATGTCCTGGTGGTCGCCGTCGCGCTCGCGCTGCCGTTCGCCGGGATCACCCTGCTGGAAAATGTGCGGCCGATGTCGCAGCAGCTGTCGGTCGATCCGGAGATCAGCCTGTTCCTGAAGGCCGAGGCGACGCGCGAGCAGGCACAGGCGCTCGATCCGCGCATCCGCGAAATCCTCCGTGACGGCAAGGCCAGGGTCGCATTCGTTCCGCGCGAACAGGCGCTCGCCTCGCTCAAGGACAGCAGCGGCTTGTCGGAAGTGCTCGACACATTGGGCGACAATCCATTGCCGGACAGCTATGTGATGAAACTGGAAGGCTTCTCCAGCACCGGCGATGCCGCGCGCGTGGACGCGATCGCCGGACAATTGCGCAACCTGCCGAACGTGGACGCGGTGCAGGTCGACTCGGCCTGGGTGAAAAAGCTCGCCGCGCTGCTGGGCGTGCTGCGCCTGGTGCTGCTGTTGCTGGCCGTGACCCTGGGCGCGGTGGTGGTGGCGGTGGTGTTCAACACGATCCGCCTGCAGGTGCTGACGCAGCGCGAGGAGATCGCCGTATCCAAGCTGCTCGGTGCCACGGACGGGTTCATCCACCGGCCCTTCTATTACACCGGTGCGCTGCTGGGCTTGTGCGCGGGAGCGGTGGCGCTGGTGGCGGTGGTGCTTGCGCTCGGCCCGCTGAACGAAGCGATCGCCGAGTTCGCCCGGCTGTACGCCTCCGAATTCCAGTTGGCGCCGCCCGGCGCCGCTGGCATCGCCGGTTTGCTGGCGATCAGCGCCGGCCTTGGGCTGATCGGCGCGATGCTGTCGGTGCAAAGGCACCTGGCGCGCATGACGTAGGGTGGGTGGGGCCGCCGAGGTGGGGCCGCCGAGGTGGGGCCGCCGAGGTGGGGCCGCCGAGGTGGGGCCGCCGAGGTGTGGCCGCCGAGGTGGGGCCGCCGAGGCCGGGCCTCGCAGGACCCTCATGCCACCGCTTTTCGTAGCGCGTCCGGTGGCCGGAAAGGCTCCAGCATGGCGGGAGCGGGTGCCCGCCCACGTCCTCTGGCCGGAAACATCCGAGAACAGTGCGGCAACCCACAGAAATTCCGCCCCCCCTGCCCTACCCTGCTAATCAAGCCTTTTCCACTACTATTTTCACCGCACTTGACCAATATCAACAGAAGCGGATTTACCTGCTCTACAGTTGAAACGCGCCAAGGATTGCGATTCCTCAAAGCAATACTTTGGTGAAACTTAAGCAAGACCCCAGGACGGGGGCTTGTCTGGCACTCACATACGGAGAGTGCTAATATATGGTCAGCAGAAGGAAAAAAACATACTCGCGTCCCGTAACAAGCCGTAACAGTCCTGCTTCGAAAACCATCGATCGTGGCAGAGTGGGGATGCAGCACAGCTTACTCTAACGAGGGAACATACTATGATGTCCGCACAATCCGCATTGGTTCCGACCGGCAGTCGTGCTCTGGGACTGGCGTTCACCGGCAATCTCGGTAACATCGACGCGTATATTTCCGCCGTCAACCGCCTGCCGATGCTGACGCACGAGGAAGAAGTCTCGCTGGCGAAGCGGCTGCGCGACAACAACGATCTCGACGCCGCGCAAAAGCTGGTGCTTTCGCACCTGCGCCTGGTCGTGTCCATCGCGCGCGGCTACCTCGGCTATGGCTTGCCGCACGCGGACCTGATTCAGGAAGGCAACATCGGCCTGATGAAGGCCGTCAAGCGCTTCGACCCGAACCAGGGCGTGCGCCTGGTGTCGTACGCCATGCACTGGATCAAGGCCGAGATGCATGAGTACATCCTGAAGAACTGGCGCCTGGTCAAGGTCGCCACCACCAAGGCGCAGCGCAAGCTGTTCTTCAACCTGCGCAGCAACAAGCAGGGGCTGGACACGATGTCGCCGGCCCAGGTGGACGAACTGGCCAAGATGCTGGACGTGAAGCGCGAGGACGTGATCGAGATGGAAACGCGCCTGTCGGGCCGCGACATCGCGCTCGAAGCGCCGACCGATGACGAGGACGACAAGTTCTCGCCGATCGCCTACCTGTCGTCCGACCAGCAGGAGCCGACCCGCGTGCTCGAGGCCGAGCAGGTGACGCGCCTGCAATCGGAAGGGCTGGAGACGGCGCTGGGCAAGCTCGATCCGCGCTCGCGCCGGATCGTCGAAGCGCGCTGGCTGGCCAACGACGACGGCTCGGGCGCGACGCTGCACACGCTGGCGGAGGAGTTCGGCGTGTCGGCCGAGCGTATCCGCCAGATCGAGTCGGCCGCGCTCAAGAAGATGAAGGGCGCCCTGTCGGCCTTCGTGTAAGTCCGGCCCGGCGCAAGCCGGGTTTGCGTATCAGGCGGCGAGCGGCGCGGTCTCCAGCAGGAACCGCTGCCGCATCAGCTGCGCCATGTCCTGCGCGCCGACCGGCCGCGCGATGAAGTAGCCCTGCACCTCGTTGCACTCGAGGCCACGCAGGATCTCCAGCTGCGCCTGGGTCTCCACCCCTTCCGCCACCACCGCCATGCCCAGGGCGTGCGCCATCGACACGATCGCCTGGAAGAACACCGTGCCCTCGCGCGAATTGCCCAGTTCGTTCGTGAATGCGCGGTCCACCTTCAGCACGTCCATCTTCAGGCGCTGCAACTGGGACAGCGAGGAGTAGCCGGTGCCGAAGTCGTCCACGTGAAGCTTGACGCCGAGCGAGCGCAGGCATGCCAGCTCGGCCAGGATGTCGTCACGGTCGCCCATCATCGCCGACTCGGTGATCTCCACTTCCAGCAGGTCCGCGGGAATGCCGTGGCGTGCGAGCGCGGCGGACAGCTGGCGGCACACGCCGCCGCGCTGGAACTGCACCGGCGAGATGTTGATGGAGACCGGCACCAGGTCGACGCCGTCGGCGCGCCAGGCCGCCAGCTGGGCGCAAGCCTTGTCGATCACCATGTCGCCGATGCGCACGATCAGCCCGGTCGATTCGGCCAGCGGGATGAAGTCGCCCGGCGGCACCATGCCGCGCACCGGGTGCCGCCAGCGCAGCAGGGCTTCCATGCTCAGCAGTTCGCCGCTGTGCGCGGCCACGCGCGGCTGGTAATGCAGCACGAAGTGATCCTCCTCGATCGCTTCGAGCAGGCTTTGCTTGAGCCGGGCGCGCGAGTTGATCGAGCTCGACAGGGCCGGATCGAAGAACCGGTACTGGCCCTTGCCATCGTTCTTGCCAGCGTACATGGCGATGTCGCTGTGCCGCACCAGGGTTTCCAGGTCGCTGCCATCACGCGGATACATGCTGATGCCGATCGAGGCGCCCACGGCGTGCAGTTCGTCGCCGATCAGGAAGGGCACGGTGAACGCCTCGACGATGCGGCTGGCTACCGAGGCGGCCTGCCGCTCGCCGTCGCAGGGGCTGAGCAGCACGACGAACTCGTCGCCGCCGAAGCGCGCCACCTGGTCGCTCGGGCGCAGTTGCGACAGCAGGCGCTCGGCGGCGGCCTTGAGCAGGCGGTCGCCCACGGCATGCCCGTGGCTGTCGTTGACCTGCTTGAATTCGTCCAGGTCCATGAACAACAGTGCCAGCCCGGTGCCGTTGGTGCGCGCCTGCGCCAGTTCGCGCGGCATCGCCGCCAGGAAGGCATGACGGGTGGACAGGCCGGTCAGGCTGTCCTCGCTGGCCAGGCGCTCCAGTTCCGACTGGTGCGCCATGCTCTCGCTGATGTCCTGCAAGGTGACGGCCAGGCCGTCGCCGACCCGCACCAGGCGCCGCCGGCCCCAGCTGATGTTGAGCCGGTTGTCGCTCGGCATGCGCCGGTCGTCCTCGTAAAATCCGGTCTCCATCGCCTTGCGGTAGGTCGTCAGCAGGTCGTCGCCGAACAGGCCGGCGTCGATTTCGGTCAGGCTGCGCCCGACCAGTTCGTCCCGTGTCAGGCCGTAGAAGAAGGCGCCGCGCTCGTTGCAATCGACGATGCGAAAGTCGACCACCTCGTCGTCGCGTCCATGCACCGCCGCCGCCATGTAGAAGCCGTCGTTGCCGCTCTCGGTCGCGGTGCGGTAGGCGCGGCGCACCTGCTCCTGCTCGCGCTCGCGCAGCACCGCGCGCCGGGCCAGGGCGGAGCCGAAGCCGCCCAGCAGCAGCAGGCAGAGCGTCATCACCAGCGCGCGGTCGCGGCTCTCGACCCAGTACTGGTTCGCGCTCTCGAGCGCGGCGGCATGCGAGAGCCCGACCAGGGCCACGAGTGGATAGACGCGCGAGTGACGCCAGCCCAGCACGCGCGCGTGGGCGTCCGAGAAGCCGTCCTCCAGCAACTGCGCGCCGTGCGAGCGCGACCACAGGTCCGCGTCGCGCGGCAACGAGGCCAGCTCGTGGGCGATGCCCGGCGCGCCGTCGCCGCGCTGCTCGACGCGCAGTTTGCCTTCCATGTGCAACACCGCCAGCACGCTGCCCGGACCGAGCGTGGCCGGGCGCACGAAGGATGTGAAGTAGCCGGCGTCCACCGCCAGCAGCACCACGCCGTCGAATTCGTCATCCGGCGTATCGATGCGGCGCGTGAACAGGACCACCTGGCTGTCGGTGATCCGCTTGCCGGGATCGGCACCGACCCGCAGGGCGGTGGAGATGTGGTCCCGGTGGGCCGCGAAGAAGGCCGCCCCGGACAGGTCGGTGCCCAGCAGGTGGGCATGGGTGGTCGAGCGGACCGTGCCGGTGCGGTCGAGCACCGCCACGGCCGCGAAGGCCTCGTCGGTGAACATGCCGTCGCGGCGCAGATTGTCGAGCAGGCCCGCGTCGCGCGAACGCTCCCAGCTGAACTTGAGCTGCATCGTGATCTGGTCCATCTGCCCGACCGAACGGGTGATGTACTGCTCGTAAGCTTCGGCATACGCGGCGGCTTCCTTGTTCACCAGCGCATCGGCCCGCTCACGTTCGGCGTGGGTGCGCACCAGGGTGGCGGCCCAGATCGCGGCGCAGGCCAGCAGCGCCAGCACTGGCCAGAAGACGACCAGGAAGCGGTTGGTGCGGGAGATGGGGTAGCCGAAATGTTTGCTCATGCCTGTCGCAGTTTCAGTGTTGCAAGCTGCGATTCTATGGAGCAAAAGTGTCAAGTTGATGACACCGGCGAAGGGTCGGGATTGCGGGGCGCGCAGGCGCACGTGTAGCGTCGAGTTGCCGTCATTCCCGCGTAGGCGGGAATCTATGCTGAATCACAGAAATCGTTCCCAGCTAGTATCCGGAGCGGCTTTCGAAGCGACTCCGGGGAATCAGCATGGGTTGCCGCGGGGCCGCCGAGGCCTCCGCGGGAACGACGGCTGCTCAGGACTGTGACAGCATGTAGCCGGCGCCGCGCACCGTCTTGATCAGGGATTTGGCCCGGCCCAGGGCCTTGCGCAGGCGCAGCACGTGCACGTCCACGGTGCGCTGGTCGAGCGTGTCGTGCGCATCCCACAGTTGTTCGAGCAACTGGGCGCGCGAAAACACCTGCCCCGGATGGGCGAGCAGGAAACGCAGGAGCCGGTATTCAGCCTGGCGCACCTCGACCCGGTGGGCGCCGACGCGCACGCTGCAGCTCAGGGGATCGAGGACGAGCTTGCCGACGCGCAGCAACTGTGCCTCGGGCGCCTCGACCTGGGGCGCAGTGCCGGCGTCCCGGGCGGGGTCTTCGGGCGCGGCCGTGGCGCCCTCGCCCGTGCCGGCCGACAGCAGGATGACCGGCTCGCTCAACTGGCGGCGCAGGCGCAGCCTGGTCAGCAGGCGCAAGCCCTCTTTGCCTCGCAGCATGGACTCCTGCAACACGAGTTGCGGACGTTGGCGGCCGATGAAATCCCAGGCCTGTGCCAGCGTGGGCACCGAATGCCAGGTCCATTCATCTTCGCGCAAGGAGTACTTGAACAGCTCTGCGATCGCCGGCTTGTCGTCGACGATCAGGACAATGGTACTGGCCGCTGTCATGGACATCCGCAGGTTATGGGCGCAAGGCGCCGTGCATCACTGGAAGGAAAAGCGTCGTTCCTGCGCAGGCGGGAACGACGCGGCTGGCTAAACCGGAACCGGGAGGTTCGGGATTAGTAGATGGCCTTGCCCGAAGCGTCCTTCAGCTGGCTCTTCCAGGCGGTCTGGATCTGCTTCACGACCGCCGGCGGCATGGCGACGTAGTCGAGTTCGGCAGCCGATGCGCCACCGTTCTTGAACGCGTAGTCGAAGAACTTCAGCACTTCGCGGCCCTTGTCGGCGTTTTCCTGGTTCTTGTGCATCAGGATGTAGGACGCGCCGGTGATCGGCCAGGCGTTCTTGCCGGCGACATCGGTCAGCACCACGCCCATGCCCGGAGCCTTGGCCCAGTCGGCGCCGGCGGCGGCCGCCTTGAAGTGGGCGTCGTCAGGCTGCAGGAACTGGCCTTCCTTGTTCTTCATCTGGGTGTGCGCCAGCTTGTTCTTCTTGGCGTAGGCCCACTCGACGTAGCCGATCGCGCCGCGGATACGCTGCACGTTGGCGGCGACGCCTTCGTTACCCTTGCCACCGACGCCCACGGCCCACTTGACCGAGGTGCCGGCGCCGACCTTGTCTTTCCATTCCGGGCTGACCTTGGACAGGTAGTCGGTGAACAGGAACGAGGTGCCCGAGCTGTCCGCGCGGTGCACGACGGTGATCGCCGAATCCGGCAGCTTGACGCCGGGGTTCAGCGCGGCGATCTCCGGGGCGTTCCACTTGGTGATCTTGCCCATGTAGATATCGGCGATGACCGGTCCGGTCAGCTTCAGCTGGCCTGGCGCGACGCCGTCGACGTTAACCACGGTGACCACGCCACCCATGATCGCCGGGAACTGCATCAGGCCCGCCGACTCCAGGTCTTCCGCTTTCAGGGGCATGTCCGACGCGCCGAAGTCGACGGTCTTGGCCTTGATCTGCTTGATGCCAGCGCCCGAGCCGACCGACTGGTAGTTCAGGCCGGTGCCGGTGGCAGCCTTGTACGACTCGGCCCACTTGGCGTAGATCGGATACGGGAAGGTAGCGCCGGCGCCGGTCACATCGGCCGCGAACGACGAGGACATCACGACGGCTGCCGCCGCACCTGCGAGGATCTTCTTGAACATTGGCTTGACTTTCATATTCCTGGTTTTTAATGGATGGTTGGACTACGGAGCGAAGTCTATCCGGCGATTGTGACGGGTGTATGACCGAAAATTCATGAAACGCGACCCGCTCCAGTTCGCTTTGCTATGATTGATTTTTCCAAAAGATCAACAATTCCAAGGGCTGCCATGACGACCTCCCTGAAAACACTCGCCTGCTGGCTGGCGCTGTCCATCCTCATCCACGTGGCGCCGGCGTGGGGCGGTCCGCCGGTCGCCACCGGCACCGGCGGCGCTGTCGCCACGGTGAGCCAGCGCGCGTCGGAGTCGGCGCTGGCCATCCTGGACCAGGGCGGCAACGCGGTCGACGCGGCGGTGGCCGCGGCGGCGACCCTGGGGGTGACCGATCCGTTCAGCTGTGGCATCGGCGGTGGCGGCTTCATGCTCGTCTACCTGGCGCGGGACAATCGCGTGATCGCCATCGACCACCGCGAAACCGCACCGGCGGCTTATACGCCGGCGCTGTTCCAGCGCGGCGGCAAGCCGATGGATTTCACCACCGCCGTCGCGAGCGGCGCAGCGGTCGGCGTGCCCGGCACGGTGCGCGGCTGGCACGAGGCCCTGAGCCGGTATGGGACGATGGACTTCAAACAGGTGCTGGCCCCGGCGATCGAGGTCGCTTCCAAAGGCTTTACCATCAGTGAAACTTTTAGTCACTTGACGGCGAGAAACGAAAGGAAATTTCAACTCTTCGTGCCCACGCGGGATCTCTACCTGCGCGATGGTCATGCCCTGCCGCCGGGCACGCTGTTGCGCAATCCCGGCATGGCGCGCGCCTACCGCGAGATCGCGGACAGGGGGGTGAAGGCGTTCTACCAGGGGCCGATGGCGCGCGCGATCGTGGACGCCGTCAACAGCCCGCCCACCGTTCCGGGTGTCAAGGTGCCGCCGGGGAAAATGACGCTGGCCGACCTGGCCAACTACGAGGCCCGCATCCGCCTTCCCTTGCACAGCACCTACCGCGGCTACGACATCTACGGCATGCCCCTGCCAAGCAGTGGCGGCGCGACCGTGGCCGAGGCGCTCAACATCCTGGAAGGCTTCAACCTGAAAGCGCTGCCGCGCGCGCAGGCGGAGCACCTGTACCTCGAGGCGAGCCGCTTCGCGTTCGCCGACCGCAACGCCTACCTGGCCGACCCCGAGTACGTGGACGTGCCGCTCGAGGGCTTGCTGTCGAAGGCCTATGCGGCCCAGCGCCGCTCGCTGATCAGCCCGGAACGCGCGGCGCGCAAGGTGAGGGCGGGCGATCCCTACGCGTTCCAGGAAGACCAGAGCGTGCCGCTGCGCCCTGTGCCCAGCGCCAGCGTGCGGGCGGAGGGCGCGCATACGACACACCTGACCGTGTCGGACAAGGACGGCAACGTGGTGTCCTACACCTTCACCATCGAGTCATGGGGCGGCAGCGGGATCGTCGTGCCCGGCTACGGCTTCCTGCTCAATAACGAGCTGACCGATTTCGACTTCAGCGGCCCGCATCCCAACGTGCCGGAAGCGGGCAAACGCCCGCGCAGCAGCATGGCGCCGACCATCGTCCTGCGCGGCGGCAAGCCGGCCTTCACGATCGGCAGTCCGGGCGGCTCGACCATCATCACGACGGTGCTGCAAACCATCGTCAACCACATCGATTTCGGCATGCCGATGCCCGAGGCGGTGGACGCGCCGCGCATGTCCGAGCGCAATAACGCCGCCACCTCGGTCGAACCCGGCTTTCCCGGCAGCGCCCAGGCCAGGGCGCTGGAAGGCTTCGGTCACGTGTGGGGTCCGGTGCCGGAGGAAATCGGCGCGGCCAACGCGTTGGTGTTCAACCCGGACGGAACCGTCACGGCGGTGAGCGAAGGACGGCGCCACGGGGTGGGCACGGCGCTGGTCCAGCGGCGCGGGCATTAGCACGGCACCCGCACGTCGCCCTCACCCGTGCGTAGGTCGATCCCGATCCAGCACCGGTAGTGGGAATCCGCAGGACCGTCCAACTGGGTTTCGTAGAGACAAACAGCACCCTTTCTTCGGCGCGTTCGATCACCCTCATTTGCAGCACCACAGATGTCCTTGATATCGGGGCCGATTTGATCGAACAACTGCTTTGCGGCTTCCCCCTTGAAGGCTATCGTCATCGCGCTGTCGGCCTTGGTCGGCAGCTCAGAATAGGCAGTGTTCCCTGAGTGGATCTTGTACTCTGCTGGAAGCCCGTTCCACCGGTTCAGCTCATGTGGCTTCCTTTGATTCGGCGCTGCGCTGGCCAACTGGCACAAAGCGACAAGAGCTAGTAACGTCAATTTATGCGTATTCACCCCAGCAACTCCAAGTGGAAATGGTTATCGTGCTTCGGTGCCCATTTTACAAACGGGATGCTGGTATCGTTGAAGAGAACCAGAGTGACTGGCGCGAACGCACGAAACAAATCGATCAGCTTGGCCGTTCCATCCCGGTCATACTGGGGATCGGTCCACGTGACAGGTTGTTCAAGTCCATCTTTACGTAGTGCTCGCATGTCCACCTGGAGCCCGTTTCTGTGGCCTCTGTGGTCCTTGTGCTTGGGACCACCGGCCAAACTGATATTCCCAACGCCGAAGCGGCGCCTGTCGATAGCCTGCCACTCCAGACCCACGCGAAGAATCGCCTGCATCATGACCGGGTGCGGATACTGGTACGCGCCCCTGTCCGGCTCCCCGTTCAGCCGTCCATAGGTGTAGTAGCCGGATTCCGCCGGCGATCGAGGCAACATGAAGAAACCGCGCGAGTCCTGAATAGGCCGAAGCGGGTCATCCCGTTGGTCGCGCATGACCGGTCTCCTTCAAGCACACGACTTATTGCAGCCGATGTCCCAGCCGCCGGCGGTCTGACCGCCGGCGCCGCCGCCGATCTTCTGCTGCGTGTACTTCCATTTCACCTTGGTGAAATGCAGGTTGATGTGGTCTCGAAGGATGCTGCCTTCAGCCACCATCTGCTCCATATTCGAGATCAACACGTTCTCCAGTTCGACCTCGTAGTACTTCACGCGCTGGGCGTCGCCGTCGGCGCGCATGAATTCCAGCTTCGCCTTCGGAATGGTCTTGCCGTTCGTGCAGTGCTGCATCAGCACAGGCGAGGCCAGATCGGCGAGCTTGGCCAGAGACAGCGTGCGATACTCACTGCGCCCTGTCGTGCGGCCGCCGTTGGCCGATCCCGTCGGGATGATGGGCTGAGTAACCCCCCATTGTGCCTGGCTCACTTCGATCCAGCCCTGGTGCGTGGCATCCTGAGATTCTCCCTTGATGCCCTCTATGTGCAAGTACACGTCAATTGCCATTGTGTTGTCCTCTTTGATGAATCGAACGGCAATTCTGGATCTGGACAGGGAATGACTGATTGGGGATGCGCAAAAGGCTGAGACCCTTTGATTCGCGTCAACTAAGCGAGGGACGGCGCCACGGGCAGACACGGCCCTGGTCCAGCGGCGCGGGCACTGCGGGCCGGGGGCGGCCTAGGCGCCGCGACCGAGCAGCTGAGAGGAAGCTGGCCATGCTTAACGCGGCGGTCGCACTCAACGCCCGGGAGGCAGCGTAACGAACGCATGGCCGGCAGCTGGACGCAAAAAAACCGGGGACAGGCCCCGGTTCCGTTCGCGTCCCGCGCTGGCGGTTACAGGTGCGGCGTGATCTGCGGCATCAGGTCGTCGAAGGTGCGGCCGTTGCCGTTCTCGCCGATCGCGTGCATCTTCCACTCGCCGCCGTGGCGGTACAGCTTGGCCATGATCTGCGCCGAGTGCGTGCCCTGCACCGACAGGTTGAAGCGCGCCACTTCCTGCTTGTTGGCCCCGTTGATCAGGCGGCAGAACGCGTTTTCCACCTGCGAGAAATTCTGGCCGGTGAAGCTGTTGACGGTGAATACCAGCGACTTGACCGTGGCTGGCAGCGCCGCCAGGTCGACGTTGATCTGCTCGTCGTCGCCGTCGCCGGCGCCGGTGCGGTTGTCGCCCGTGTGCACGACGCTGCCGTCACGGCTCTTGAGCTGGCGGAACCAGACCACGTCCACCAGGCGGTTCGATTCGTCGAACAGCACGCAGGACGCGTCCAGGTCCACGGTCTCGGTCTTGCCGCCGCCGAAGCCGAAGAAGCCCTTCGACTTCACGGCGTCCCAGCCCAGTCCCATCGTGACGCGCGACAGGCTGCCGCCCGCTTCCTTGTCCAGAGAGATCTTCTGGCCCTTTTGCAAATTGACACTCATGTATGACTCCTTGTTTTAGGTGCGCGCCGGCGACTGCATCCAGGCCTTGAACGCGTTGCGGTTGCGCGAGCACACGTAGACCTTGCCGCGCCCCGAAAAGCGCAGCACGAGGCCTTCGCCGCTGGTCTGGCTGTTGATCAGATTGCCCAGGAAGCCGCCGCTGGTGCCGGTCGTGACCGAGATCTCGTAGCGCAGGGTGCTGTCCCAGCACACCACGTGCGCGTTGTCGATGATCGCGTCCTTGCCCGGCTCGACGTCCAGCACGTTCATCGACCCGAAGCCCGACACCACCACCTGGCCGCGCCCGCTCGTCTCGGTGACGAAGAAGCCGCCGCTTTGCGCGAACAGGGCGTTGCCCACGCTCTGGGTGCGCACCTTCAGGTCCACGCCCGAAGTGGCCGCCACGAAGGCGCCGTCGCTGATGATGTAGTTGTTCGGACCGACATCGACCGTCTGCATCGCTCCCGGCAGGGTGGGCGAGAGCAGGCAGTCGCCGTCGCCGCGCACCGCCTCGATGTGCTGCTGGAAGAACGACTCGCCATTGGCGAAGGTACGCATGAGCGCGCTGCCCAGGCCGCCCTTCATCTTGCCTTTCAGGTCGAGCGTCGATTCCATCATCACCATCGCATCCGATTCGCAATAGATGGTCTCGCCCTGCCTCATCGACACATGCAGGAAGGGATCGACGTCCCCGGTCACGGTAAATACTGGCATTTGGCCTTCCTTTCTCGATGCGGCCCGCGACGCGGACCGCCTGCTGTTAGCTGTTAAACGTTGACGCCGTAGTTCTTGGCGAGGGGCCCGAGGCCGCCGTTGAAGCCCTGGCCGATCGCCCGGAACTTCCAGTCCGCGCCGTTGCGGTAAACCTCGCCGAAGATCATCGCGCCTTCCGTCGAGCTGTCTTCCGACAGGTCGTAGCGCGCGATCTCGCTGTTGTTGGCGGCGTTGACGCAGCGGATGAATGCCTTGCCCACCATGCCGAAGTTCTGGCGGCGCGCTTCGGCGTCGTGGATGGTCACGCCCAGCACGACCTTGTCGACATCCGCGGGCACCTTGGACAGGTCGATCGAGACGGTCTCGTCATCGCCCTCGCCTTCGCCGGTGCGGTTGTCGCCCGAGTGCACCACCGAACCGTCAGCCGACTTCAGGTTGTTGTAGAAGATGAAGTCGGAGTCGGAGCGCACCTTGCCCGACGAATTGAGCAGAAAAACGGCACCGTCCAGGTCGAACGCGGCGCCATCGGTGGCGCGGGTATCCCAACCGAGGCCAACCTTCAGCTGGGTCAGGCCAGGAGCTTCTTTCGACAGGTTGACGTTACCGCCTTTTTGCAGACTGATTGCCATGATGTGTTTCTCCTAAGGTTATGGACTTCTTGTGAACACCGTGTACCACACGCAGCAAGCTGGTGTTCTGCCACTCGCCGCGCGGTCCTGCCAGCGGCGCCGCGGCGCCGCGCTCGGGGATGGATCCCATCCCCCAAAACATCAGCCGATTTGCTTGCCGTCGGCCACCTCGGCCGCGTGCTGCTTCTTGTACTGGATCGACGACCACAGCGAGGCGAAGATGAAGGCCACGCCGACCAGGCCGGTGATCAGCTCGGGCACGTGGTACTTCATGCTCACGAGCATGATCACGGCCAGGATGCCGATCGCGTAGTGCGCGCCGTGCTCCAGGTAGACGAACTCGTCGAGCGTGCCCTTGCGCACCAGGAAGACCGTCATCGAACGCACGAACATCGCGCCGATCGCCAGGCCCAGCATGATGATCACGACGTCCGTGGTGATGGCGAAGGCGCCGATCACGCCGTCGAACGAGAACGACGCGTCCAGCACTTCCAGGTACAGGAAGCCGCCGATGCCGCCGCGCTTGACCATCTCGCCCACGTCGCCGCCCTCCGCCTCGCTTTTTTCCAGCAGGCTGCTGAGCATGTCCACGCCCACATACACCAGGATGCCCCACAGGCCGGCGATGAGCACGACCATGCGCTGGGCGTCGGCGACGAAGCTGCTGCTGAACATCAGCGCGGCGATCGCGACCATCACGGCGATCGAGGACACGCGGCCCAGGCCGCCGAGCTTGCGCTCGAAGTTGCCCAGCCAGTGCACTTCCTTTTCGTCGTCGAGCAGGAAGTTCAGGAACACCAGCAGCAGGAACATGCCGCCGAAGGCCGCCACTTCCGCGTGGTGGTCGGTCAGGTGGGCGGAGAAGGCCTTGGGATTGGTCAGCGCCAGGTTCCAGACATCCATCATGCCCAGGTCCGCCGCGACCGCGACGATCACCAAGGGGAACACCAGGCGCATGCCGAAGACGGCGATAATCATGCCCAGTCCCAGGAACAGGTTGAGCCAGAATTCGTTCCACCCCTTGAGGACGGAGGCGTTGACCACGGCGTTGTCGAAGGACAGCGATACTTCCATCACGGACAGGATGGAGGCGATACCGACCGCCGTCACCGCGCCCGCGACACCGGCGTGCTCAAAACCCCACCAGCCCGCGAGGGCCAGGCAGACCGCGGTCACGATGAATGACCATGTGAAATGCTTCATCTTGTTATTCCTCTTATAAAAAAGCGATACCGTGCATTGTAGGCCTGTACACAGCAAATAAAAAGCGAAGATAATCGAAGAGTTACTTCCGGAAAACAGAAGCCATGAAGCACCATCAAACGAATTTCCGCCACCTGTACTACTTCTGGATGGTAGCCCAGGAAGGCAGCATCACGCGCGCGGCCGAGCGCATGGGGCTGGCGGTGCAGACGGTGAGCACGCAGCTGACGCTGCTCGAGCAGTCGGTGGGCAAGGCGCTGTTCAACCAGCAAGGGCGGCGCCTGGTGCTGACGGAGGCGGGCCGGGTGGCGATGAGCTATGCCGACCAGATCTTCATGCTCAGCGAAAAGATGCACGAGGCGCTGGACGAGGCCGACAGCGCCCGCATGCGCCTGACGGTGGGCATCTCGGACTCGCTGCCCAAGCTGACCGCCTACCGCCTGCTGGAAGCGACCACCCACCTGCCCCGGCCGATCCGCCTGGTGTGCTACGAAGACCAGTATGACGCCCTGCTCGGGGAACTGGCCCTGCACCGGCTGGACGTGGTGCTGACCGACCGCGAGGTGCGCGCCGGCACCACGATGCGCGTGTTCAGCCATCTGTTGTCGGACAGCGAGACCATCCTGGTGGGGGCGCCCGAACTGAGCGCGCGCCACGGGGACGGTTCGCCCGCGGGCCTGAACGGCGCCCCCTTCCTGCTGCCGACCCGGACCAACGCCCTGCGCGGCAGGATCGACGAATGGTTCGAACTGCACGGCATCCACCCGGACGTGGTCGGCGAGTTCGAGGACAACGCCCTGCTCAACACCTTCGGGCGGCGCGGCCTGGGCTTTTTCTTCGCGCCGGCGGCGCTGGAGGCGGACATGGCCGAACAACTGGGCGTGACGCTGGTGGCGCGCGTGCCGCAGGTGCGCGAGCACGTCTATGCGCTGCTGAACGAGCGCAAGATCAAGCATCCGGCGGTCGAGGCGATCCTGGCCGCGGCCCAGAAAGGCGTGCCGCGCGGCGCATGAGTTGTACAATGACGCTCGGCTTTGCCATTTTTAAAACTAACCCTCTTCAATGGAAAATATCCTGTTCGTCGTTCTCGCGCTGCTGCTGGTGGCCCTGAACGGCTTCTTCGTGGCGGCCGAGTTCGGCATCGTCACCCTCCGCAAGACCCGCGTCCACGCCATCGCCAAGACCACCGGCCTGCGCGGACGCATCCTGGCCAAGGTCCACGGCCAACTCGACGCCTACCTTTCCGCCTGCCAGTTGGGCATCACCCTGGCCTCGCTGGGCCTGGGCTGGGTCGGCGAACCGGCCTTCGCCCGCCTGCTCGAACCGCTGTTCGCCTGGGCCGGCGTCACCTCCCCCCAGCTGATCCACGGCATTTCCTTCGTCGTCGCGTTCAGCGTCATCTCCTTCCTGCACATCGTGGTCGGCGAACTGGCGCCCAAGTCGCTGGCGATCCGCCTGCCCGAATCGGTCGGCCTGTGGTGCGCCCCGCCCCTGTACGCCTTCTACTGGGCGATGTACCCGGCCATCTACGTGCTCAACGCCAGCGCCAACATGGTGCTGCGGGTGGCCGGCCTGGCCGGGGCCGGCGGCCACGACACGAATTACTCGACCGATGAGCTGAAGATGATCCTGCGTACGAATACGAGTACGACGAGCGGCAAGCTCACCAGCATCGACCGCAACATCCTGGCGCACTCGCTCGACTTCTCCGAGTTGGCCGTGTCCGACCTGATGCGTCCGATCAACGAGGTCAGCGCGCTGTACGCGAGCAAGACGCTGGAGCAGAACATGGACACGGTGCGCCGCAACCGCTTCTCGCGCTACCCGTATTTCGACATGGACGGCGAGGAAGTGCTGGGCGTGATCCACCTGAAGGACCTGTTCTTCGCCCAACAGTCCGGGCGTCCGATCCACGACCTGACGCAATTCCTGCGGCCGGTCGAGACGATCTCGGCGCGCACGCCGGCGCCGGACATCCTGCGCCGCTTCCGCACCGGGGCGCCGCATTTCGCCCTGATCGGCGAAAAGGGCAAGCGCCCCGTCGGCTTCATCACCCTGGACAACCTGTTGGGCGCGATGGTGGGCGAGATCCGCGACGAGTTCCGGCTCAACGAGAACGACTGGCTGGAGCAGGCCGACGGCACCTACATCGGCAAGGCCAGCCTGCCGATCTTCTCGCTCGAGCGCCTGCTCGGGATCGACATCGACAACGAGACCATGGGGCTGGACGACGTGGAATCGGTGGGCGGGCTGCTGATGGCCAAGCTGGGCGACATTCCGAAGCAGGGACAGCGCATCGAATTCCCGCAGTTCGACGTGGTGGTCAAGAAGATGAACGGGCCGCGCATCCTGCTGGTGAAGGTGTTCCCGCGCCTGGAGCGCGGCGGCGAGGCGGACGACCTGGATTGATGGCGCCGGCGGCGACAGCGGCGGCACGCCGCCGCCCGCGCCGCCAGCAAGCCGCTCAGTTGGCGCGCATCGCGCGGCGCAGCGCGCCGATCCCCACCAGGCCCAGGCCGAACAAGGCGCTGCTGAGGGGCTCGGGCACCTCGACCGGATCGGGCAGTGTGCGGATCACCTGCGCGTCGAGGGTGGACGACACGACCTTGAAACTGCCGGCGGACGCGGAGATGGTGAGGGTCAGCCGCCCGTCCGCACTCAGGCTGGCCAACGGGGCCCCGGTGATCGACAGCCGGTCGTAGAGTTCGCTGCGCGGCGTGTTCGTGTCCGTCAAGAAGGTCGTCGAGTCGAGCAGGAACTTGTAGGTTTCCGACCCGCCTTCATCGTAGAGCAAGACGCTCAACCAAGCGTTCGACACCGTATCGCTTCCAGCCAGGTAGCCGTGCGATGGGTTGGTGAAATCGAATGCGAAGGTGAAGGGGTTGGTCGTGGTCACCAGGAAGGGCGTGGCCGGTGTGACCGTCTGGACCATTGGCAGCGTGATCACCGCCGCGTTTGCGAGCGCGGAAGTTGCAAACACAGCTGCGGCGACAGCAATATTTACTAATCGTTTCATCTTTTGTCCTGGCAGGTTGGGTGGGGGTGAGGCACCGTTAAGGCAGCAAAAACCGTGCCATGGAGCTTGTACAGAGGGAAACTGCGTTGTCCGACCAGGAACTCGACGCCCGAATGTAAGGTTTCGCGACAGCTCAGGCGGCGGGAGCACGCGGCTTGCGCATCGCAGTCGCCTTCGGGCGAGGCCGACGAGCTAGACTGACTGATCGACCGAGCGGGAGTCGAGCTTCCTTAGCTCGTCGACAAATCGGGCCTTGATCCATTCCCTTACGATCTGGTTGATCCGCTGATCCCGCTGCGCGGCATGGTAGACCAGGAAGGCGTTCTTGCTCAACGGCGGCACCGCCGGGCAGCGGACCAGGGCCGGGAAAAAGCTGGTCACGTAATCTGGCAGGAGTGCCATTGCCGCACCGTGTCGGACCGCCTCGATCTGAGCCGGCAAGCTATTGGTGCGGATGTCCGGCGCGCGTCCTCCCAGCCATTGTCTGATATGCCTGGACTCCGGGAGGCCGTCCCCTGCATGGTCGTAGCCGACCAGCGAAAGCGAAGCGAGCTTGTCCGGATCGGCATTCGCGACCAAACGAGAAGAGTAAAACGAATACGTCAGCGCCGGGAGCGGTACGGCAACCAGGTTCTCGTCGGTCGGCTCGGTTAGCCTGATCGCGATATCGGTTTGCTTGTGGCTGATACTCAGGACCTTCGTCGCCGCTTGCAACTCGATTTCCAGGCCTGGGTGCCGTTCGCGCAGTTTCGGGAGCGACGGGGCAAGAATGAAGGTCGAGATCCCCTCCGGGGCTGTGATGCGCACGCGGCCGCTGATGCCGCGAGCAGGCGGGGAGCTTGCGTTACCGAGCCTGGCAACGAGCTCTCCCATTTCATGGGCGGTCGCCACTACATCCAGACCCGCCTTGGTCAGATCGACCTCCCCTTGTCCTCTCTCAATCAGGCTCACGCCCAGAGATAGCTCGAGCCTTTGAACCCGCCTGACAATCGTCGCGCGCGTCAGGTTCAGGCGTTTCGCAGCGCCGGTGAAGCTGCCGCAGCGCGCCAACGTTGACAGCGTCAACAAATCATCCCACGACAGCGATCTTTTTTTTACAGCGCTGTCAGATTTCTCACGTTGATGCATCACCGGGCGGTCCTTAGCATTTGGGTTTTCAGTCCGGAAGGAATCAGAGGAAATGAAAGCACTAGTGTATCGCTCGGCGGGCCCTGCTGAACAGGTTCTCCATGTCGAGCGGTTCGACATCCCGGAACCAGCATCCAATGAGCTGCGCATCCGGGTCGTGTACTCGGGTATCAATCCGTCCGACACGAAGGCGCGCGCCGGCGTTTCGGTCAAATCCTTGCCCTATCCGTTCGTCGTCCCGCACAGCGACGGCAGCGGGGTGGTCGAAGGCGCCGGTCCAGGTGTCGACCCGGCCTGGCTCGGCAAGCGGGTGTGGTTCTACAACGCCCAATGGCAACGGCAGCGCGGCTCCGGCGCGGAGTTCGTCTGTCTCCCGGTCGAGAACGTTTGCGAATTGCCGGAAGAGACGAGCTTCGAGGTCGGCGCCAGCATAGGCATCCCCCTGTTCACGGCGTGGCACGCCGTGCATGGCTACCGCGATGTGAAGGGAAAAACCGTGCTGGTGACTGGCGGTGCGGGCAACGTCGGATTCCACGCGATCCAGTTGGCGTACCGCGCCGGGGCAAGAGTCATCGCCACGGCAAGCAATCCGGAAAAGCTGGCGCTTGCACGGCTGGCGGGCGCCGAGCTCGTCGTCTCCTACGAGGACAAGGAGCGCTTGATCGAGGATATCCAAGGCTACACCGGCGGCGAAGGAGTCGATCTGATCATCGATGTCGACGCGGCCTTTTATGCCCCCCTGTATCCGCGGTTATTGGGGTTTGGCGGCTTGGCGGTGATCTACGGGTCGAGCATGCCCGAATTCGAGGTCAGCTACCGGGGGATGATGAGGGTATTCGGGACGGTGAGCCATTTCCTGGTGTACGAGCTGCCTGTCGCCCAACGCGACCAGATCAAGCGGGAAATCGCGCGCCTCCTTCAATCCGGCGTCCATCAGTTTCCGCCGACACATAGTTTTGCTCCGGAGGCCGCCGCCGCCGCCCACACGCTCGTGGAAAGGGGTGTTGTGGGAAAGGCAGTGATCCGCTTCGGTGGGAAACCCACGTAAGGGGCCGCCGCCCAGAACCTGAGATGGTTTTGCGAACCGGCACCGCATCGACGCTGAGCCTTCTACCGGCTCAGCTCGTAGAACCCAAAGCCGATGGTCAAAATGACCAGCCAGATGCAGACATACCCGGACCACATCATGAACTTGCCCTCCCAGCTTCCTGCTTTTGCGAGTTCTGAATAGTAAGCCCAGGCATTTCCATGCCCGTATGCTTTGCGCTTCCGGTGCTTGTGATCGATGAGCGTGTTCGGAATGCCGATCACGACCAGGGCGATCAGCGAGATGATCTTCAAGACGGCCACGTGATCCTCACCCTACCCTGCGGTCCTTGTCGCCCGGCTGGCGCACGATCGGGTCGTGGGTCCCGGTCCACTCGCTGGCAAGGGAGTAGCCCACCGCCAGCAGGGTCGGCCCGATGAACATGCCGACGAAGCCGAATGCGAACACCCCGCCCAGCACCCCGAGCAGGGTCAGCAGGAAGGGCAGGCTGCTGCCCCGGCTGATGAGCATCGGGCGCACCACGTTGTCCACGCCGCTGATCAGCACCGCGCCCCAGACCAGCATGAAGATGCCCCACCCGGTCTCGCCCTGCGTGAACAGCCACAGCGCGGCGCCGCCCCAGATGATCGGCGGTCCGACCGGCACCAGCGAGGAGATGAACACCAGTACCGACAGCAGGGGCACCGCCGGCACACCGGCGATCATGAAGCCGAGCGCGGCCACCAGCGCCTGGGCCAGCGCCGTGCCCAGCAGCCCGTACATCACGCCGCGCACGGTGTGGTGGACCGTTTCCACGACCGAGTCCGCGCCCTCCCCCATGACGCGCTGCATGGCGACCGAGATCACCCCCAGCAGCGCGTGGCCGTCGCGGTAGAAGAAGAAGCTGACGAAGGCGGCCAGGCTCATCTGCACAACGCCCGTGCCCAGCACGATGCCGCCGGCCACCAGGTAGCGCCGGGCGGGCTCGACCAGGCGCTGGGCCAGCTCGAGCATCTGCTCGCGGCTGGCGACCAGGCCGCGCAGGTAGGTGTCGAGGGTATTGCCGATCAGTGGCAGGTCGCGCATCCAGGACGGCGGCACCAGCTCGTCGTGCTCGATCGCGTAGCGCACCCGCTCGAAGGTGTTGCCGATGTCGTCGGCCAGGTTCCAGGTCACGAGGACCAGCGGAATGATGACCAGCAGCGTCAGCGTGAGCGTCATGGTCAGCGCGGCCAGCGTGCGCCGCCCGCGCATCCGTTCGAGCAACCTCAGGTACAGCGGCCAGGAGGAGATGACGACGGCGGCGGCGAACAGGATCGCGGGCAGGAAGGGCCGCAGGACGTACAGGCATCCCAGCGCGAGCAGGACGACGGTGGCGATGCGGGTGTAATTCCTTCCTGGTCGTGGCTCCATGCCGTCCTTCTCAGCTGAAATGATTTATCTAATCATAACAGCTGGCGCAGGTCGTGCACGATCGCGTCGGTGCCCTGGCCGTGACGCACGAACAGGCGCAGCTTGCCTTCCTTGTCGAACACGTAGCTGCCGGCGGTGTGGTCCAGGGTATAGCTGCCCGGCTCGCTGCCCGGCACCTTGGCGTAGAACACCTTGAACTCCTTGGCCGTGCGCGCGGTGGCGGCCGCGTCGCCGCGCAGGCCGACGAAGCGCTTGTCGAAGGCCGGCACATAGGCCGCCAGCAGCTCCTGGGTGTCGCGCTCGGGGTCGAGGGTGACGAACAGGACCTGCACGTCGTCGCCCGCCGGCCCCAGTTCCTTGACCACCGTCGCCATCTCGGCCATCGTGGTGGGGCAGACGTCGGGGCATTGGGTGAAGCCGAAAAACAGCACCACCACCTTGCCGCGGTAGTCCGCCAGGGTGCGCGCGGCGCCCGTGTGGTCGACCAGCGAGAAGCCCTTGGCGTAGTCGAGCCCGGTCACGTCGGTGTTCTGGAAGCTGGGCGTGCGGGTGGTCAGCTTGTCGCAGCCGCCGAGCAGCGCCGCCAGCACGAGGACGGTCAGCAGTTTTTTCATGTCAGAACTTGAAGTAGTGGTCCACCAGCAGCGCCGCGAACAGCAGCGACAGGTAGATGATGGACCAGGTGAAGGTCTTGCGCGCGATCAGGTCGGTGTAGTGCTTGTGCACCTGCCACGAGTAGTACATGAACACGGCATTGAGCACGACGGCCGAGGCCAGGTAGATCAGCCCGCTCATGCCCACGGCGAAGGGCAGCAGCGTGGTGGCGGCCAGGCCCAGGGTATAGAGCCACACCTGCAGGCCGGTGAAGCGCATCCCGTGGGTGACCGGCAGCATCGGCAGGCCCGAGCGGGCGTAGTCTTCGCGGCGGTACATCGCCAGCACCCAGAAGTGCGGCGGCGTCCACATGAAGATGATCAGCACCAGCAGCCAGGCCTGCATCGGCACCGCGTCGGCCACCGCCGCCCAGCCCAGCGCGGGCGGCATCGCGCCCGACAGGCCGCCGATCACGATGTTCTGCGGCGTGGCCGGCTTGAGGATCATCGTGTAGATGACGGCGTAGCCGACGAAGGTGACGAAGGTCAGCCACATGGTCAGTGGATTGACGAAGGTGTACAGCACCCACATGCCCAGGCCGCCGATCGCGGCCGAGAAGGCGATGGTCTGGGTACTGGTCAGTTCACCCATGGCGGTGGCGCGGCGCGCCGTGCGCGCCATGCGCGCGTCGATCTCGGCTTCGACCAGGCAGTTGACGGCGAACGCGGCCCCGGCCAGCAGCCAGATGCCGGCGGTCCCGGCGATCAGCACGCGCCAGCCCGGAAAGCCGTCCGTGGCGAGGAACATGCCGATCACCGCGCAAAAGACGGCCAGTTGGGTCACCCGGGGTTTGGTCAGGGCCCAGTACTGGGCAATGCGGCTCGGTTGCTTGTGGATCGCGGTGTGGCTGGTCATCGATGGGCGTCGGCAGGCGTGGCGTAGGGGTGCGCGGTCGTCGCGCGCGTCACGTCGAGTTGGTACTTGACCTTGTAGTTTAACATGGTCACCAGGAGGACGAGCAGCGCGGCCCCGGCGTTGTGCAGCACGGCGATGGCGAGCGGGAAGTCCAGGTACACGGTGGCCACGCCGGTCAGGAGCTGGGCGAGCAGCACCAGGGCGATCCCGCGCGCGACCGGCCGCAGATTGGCGTGGCGCCGGGCGCGCCAGACGGCCAGTCCCAGCACCGCCACCACGACGATCGCGAAGTTGCGGTGCACCCAATGGATCGCGGTCAGCGCCTGGAACGGCAGGTAGCTGCCGGCCGCCGTCTTGCCCAGTTCGCGCCACAGGGTGAAGCCGTGCTCGAAGTCCATCTCCGGCACGACCTGGCCGTGGCACAAGGGGAAATCCTCGCAGGCGAGGGTCGCGTAGTTGGTACTCACCCACCCGCCCAGCGCGATCTGCAGCGCCACGACCACGCCGGCCAGCAGCGCCAGCGTGCGCAGGCGGCGCAGCGCCGCCGGATCGCCGCCCGGCGCGGGCGGCTTCATCAGGAAGTCCTCGCGTCCGCCCAGCCAGACCAGCATGGCCAGCAAGCCCATGCCTAGCAGCAAGTGGATGGTGACGATGACCGGTTGCAGCTTGAGCGTCACGGTCCAGGCGCCGAACGCGCCCTGCACGCACACGAACACGAACAGCGCCACCGGCATGGCCGGGGCGAAGGCCTTGTGGTGCGAGCGGCGCCACTGGACGATGGAGGTGATCATCAGGGCCACGATGATCACGCCGATGCCCATCGCCAGGTAGCGGTGGATCATCTCGATCCAGGCCTTGACCATGGTGACCGGGCCGGTCGGCATGGCCGCCTCGGCGGCGGCGATCTGCTCATGCGCGGCGAAGGGACTGGCCATGCCATAGCAGCCCGGCCAGTCCGGGCAGCCCAGGCCCGAGTCGGTCAGGCGCGTGAAGGCGCCGAACACGATGATGTCGAAGGTCAGGAACACGGCGATCCAGACCAGCTTGCGGAACCGGTTGGCGTCCGAGGACATCCAGACCATCGCCAGCGGCAGGCTGGCGACGAGCAGGCCCATCAGGCCAAGTTGTAGCAGCGAAGACAGTTGCATGGCGGCTTATCCGATCGCCGAAGCCTTCAGCAGCTTGGCGATGTCCTTGTACACCTTGCGCGGCTCGGGGTCTTTCGGGAAACGCATCATCAGGTTGCCCAGCGGGTCGATCAGGTAGATGTGGTCGGACTCGACCGTATCCGCCGCGGCCGGCAGCCACGCGTTCACGCCCTGGCCGGGCGCGCGCAGCATGTGCATGTCGTCATAGGCGCGGATCAGCATGGTGTCGACCGGCGCCGCGTCGGTGATGAGCCAGACGCGCTCGATCCGGTCCATGTTCTTGCCCTGCATCAGGCGCAACTGGCGCATCGCGAACAACTGCTTCTGGCAGGCTTGCCCGCACTGCCCGCCGCCGGTCACCAGCATGATCCACTTGCCCTGGTAATCGCTCAGGCCTTCGGCGCGGCCGTCCAGGGTGGTGCTGCCCAGCGCCGGGATCGGGTACTGGCGCGGATCGAGGATGGTGCCGTAGTTCGTGCGCCCCTCCGGCTTGATCACATAGTAGGCCAGGTAGGACGCGATGATCGGCGCGGCGCACACCAGCAGCACCGCCAGCAGCTTCCATCGCCCCAGGTTGCGGGCCCGCGCCGCGTCAGTCGTCATGATTTGTTCCACGTCGAATTCCTGTACTCACATAAAAAAGGAAGGCGGCCAGGGCCAGCCCATACCACTGGAAGGCGTAGCCGCGGTGCTTGTCGATGCCCGCGTCGGGCGCCTGCCAGTCGCGCACCAGCCCCTCGCCCGGCAGCGCGGCATCGGTCTGCTGCACGAAGAACGGCGCCAGCGCCAAGCCGCTGGCGGCGGCGAAGCCGCTCACGTCCACATTCTGGACGATGGCGCCCGGTTCCAGGGGAGCCGGCTCGCCCAGTTGCATCACCCGCCCGGCCGACGCGAGCACCCTGCCCTCGATCGTGACGATCCCGCCGGGCGTGGCGAAGGCCGGCAGCTTGCCATAGTTGGCGGGGTCGCGCGGGAGCCAGCCGCGCAGCACCAGCACATGCCGCCGCGAGTCCGCTATTTTAAACGGCATCAGCAGATGGAAGCCGGAGCGCCCGTGCCAGGGGCGGTTCTCCAGCGCGATCGCCCAGCCGGGGACGAAGCGTCCACGCAGCGTGACGCGCCGGTACTCGGGCAAGGGCCTGGCGGCGGCGGCCGGGTCCAGCGCCAGCGGCGGTTCGGCGGCGCGCGCGTCGAGCCGGGCCTGCAAGGCGGCCTTGGTGGCGGCGCGGTCCTGCTGCCAGTTACCAAGGGCAATGCCCAGGGTCACCAGCAGGACTGTCGCGATGAACGGAATCGGCCGAAAACGAAAGCGTACACGCATTACAATGAAGCCTTGTCGTTCAACCAAGGCCGCGCGCCTTTGCCGACCATGAAAATCCTCGTTGCCATTGCTTTCATCCTGATCCTGGCCAGCCTTGGCTCAGCCCTGTTCTACCTGATGCGCGACAAGGGCCGCAGCAACCGCACCGTCCAGGCGCTGGCGCTGCGGGTCGGCCTGTCGATCGCCCTGTTCCTGTTCGTGCTGGGCGCGCACGAGATGGGCTGGATCCAGCCGACCGGGCTGCGCTAGCCGCACGTGAAAACCGGGGACGGCCACAGCGGCCCGCCCCCGGTTCCCTGTTTCCCATGACCGGTTCCGCCCGGATCGCCGCGCGGAACCGCCTGCCCTTACAGCCAGTACACGACCACGTACAGGCCGAGCCAGACCACGTCGACGAAGTGCCAGTACCAGGCGGCGCCTTCGAAGCCGAAGTGATTGTCGGGGGTGAAGTGTCCGCGCAGCACGCGGTACAGGATCACCGACAGCATGATCGCGCCCATGGTCACGTGGAAGCCGTGAAAGCCGGTGAGCATGAAGAAGGTCGAACCGTAGATACCCGAGGTCAACTTCAGGTTCAGGTCCTGGTAGGCGTGCATGTACTCGTAGACCTGGAAGCCCATGAAGATCGCGCCCAGCAGGATGGTGGCGAACAGCCACAGCGCGGTCTTGCCGCGGTTCCCGGCGCGCAGCGCGTGGTGCGAGATGGTCAGCGTCACGCCCGACAGCAGCAGCAGCGCGGTGTTAATCGTCGGGATCGGGAACGGGCCCATGGTCTGGAAATTCTCGACCACGCCGGCCGGACCGCCGCTACCCCACTCGCCGCTGAAGTCGGGCCACAGGATGTTGTGGTCGAGGTCGGCCAGCCAGGGCATCGTGATCGCCCGCGCATAGAACAGCGCGCCGAAGAAGGCGCCGAAGAACATCACCTCGGAGAAGATGAACCAGCTCATCGACCAGCGGTAGGACAGGTCGATGCGGGCGCTGTACTGCCCCGCCTCGGACTCGTGGATGGCGTCGCCGAACCAGTAGTACATGACGACAAGCATCGCGATGATGCCGGCGATGCACACGGCCGCCCCCCAGGCGGCGCCGTTGACCCAACCGGACGCGCCGGCCATGGCCACCAGCATCGAGACGCCGCCGGCCATCGGCCATTTGGACGGGCCGGGAACGAAATAGTGCGGCGCGGTATGTGGCAAACTCATCTTCATCTCCTCGATCGATCTTTTCTTTGTTGGTAGGCTGTTCGGTGTCCTGATGGATGGTTCTACGACAAGGCCAGGCGCACCGCCAGCATCAGCACGCCGATGAAGATCGCCACCCCGATCAGGCCCGCGACGATCACGTGCAGCGGGTTCAGGTTGGCGGCGTCATGCTCGTAGTCGCGGCGCTTGCGCACGCCGAAGAACGACCAGAACACGGCTTTCATCGTCGCACCGAAACTGGCCTTGCGCTGATGCGGCTTGTCCGGCTCGTCCATCTCAGTTTTGCGCCGTCAGGGCGGCGCCTATCTCGAAAAACGTGTACGACAGCGTGATGGTCTTCACCTCGCGCGGCAGGGCCGGGTCGATGTAGAACAACACGGGCATCTGACGCGCTTCGTTGGCCTGCAGCACCTGCTCCTGGAAGCAGAAGCACTCGACCTTCTTGAAGTGCGGCATCGACAACTGCGGCGCGTAGCTGGGAATGGCCTGGGCTTTGACCGGCCGCGACTGGGTGTTGACCACCTCGTAGACGACCGTCGTCAGCTCGCCCGGATGCACCTGCACGCTGCGCTGGGTGGGCCGGAAGCGCCACGGTCCCTGGGCGTTGCCGTCCAGTTCCACGGTGATCAGGCGCGACTTGTCGACCTGGGTATTCTCGGGGCGCGCGACCAGCCCGTCGGGCTGGGTCAGCACGCCGATGCCGAGCACCTCGCACACCTGCCGGTACACCGGCACGAGCGCGTAGCCGAACCCGAACATCACCACGGCGACCACCAACAGCTTGGCCATCATGGTGCGGTTCAGGCGTGGCAGGCTGCGGTCGGAAGCCATGTCAGCTCAGCCAGAGGCGCTTGACGATCACCGACGCGAAGAAGAACGCGGCGATGGCACCGACGATCAGCGCGGTTTTCAGGTTGTTCGGTTTGCGCGCCATGTTCATCAACGCACCGTCGGCGGGGTTTCGAAGGTGTGGAACGGCGCCGGGCTCGGCACGGTCCACTCCAGGCCTTCCGCGCCTTCCCACGGCTTGGCCTCGGCCTTGGCGCCGCCCTTGATGGTCGGCAGCACGACGGCGAACAGGAAGTACACCTGCGACAGGCCGAAACCGAACGCGCCGACCGAGACGATCATGTTGAAGTCGGTGAACTGGGTGGCGTAGTCGGCGTAGCGGCGCGGCATCCCCGCCAGTCCCAGGAAGTGCATCGGGAAGAAGGTGATGTTGAAGGTGATCAGCGATAACCAGAAGTGGATCTTGCCGCGGCCTTCCGGATACATGTGGCCGGTCCACTTCGGCGCCCAGTAGTAGAAGCCGGCGAACAGCGCGAACAGGGAACCGGCCACCAGCACGTAGTGGAAGTGCGCCACCACGTAGTAGGTGTCGTGCACCTGGATGTCGATCGGGGTCACGGCCAGGATCAGGCCGGTGAAGCCGCCCATGGTGAACACGAAGATGAAGCCGACCGCGAACAGCATCGGGGTCTCGAAGGTCATCGAACCTTTCCACATGGTGGCGACCCAGTTGAACACCTTCACGCCGGTCGGGACCGCGATCAGCATGGTGGCGTACATGAAGAACAGCTGGCTGGTCACCGGCATGCCGGTGGTGAACATGTGGTGGGCCCAGACGATGAACGACAGGATCGCGATCGAGGCGGTCGCGTACACCATCGAGGCGTAGCCGAACAGCGGCTTGCGCGCGAAGGCCGGGATGATCTGCGAGACGATGCCGAAGGCCGGCAGGATCATGATGTAGACCTCGGGGTGGCCGAAGAACCAGAAGATGTGCTGGTACATGACCGGATCGCCGCCGCCGGCGGCGTTGAAGAACGAGGTGCCGAAGTGGCGGTCGGTCAGGGTCATGGTGATCGCGCCGGCGAGCACCGGCATGACGGCGATCAGCAGGTAGGCGGTGATCAGCCAGGTCCAGCAGAACATCGGCATCTTCATCAGGGTCATGCCGGGCGCGCGCATGTTCAGGATGGTGACGATGATGTTGATCGAACCCATGATCGACGACGCGCCCATGATGTGCATCGCGAAGATCGCCATGTCCATGCCCGGGCCCATCTGCACGGTCAGCGGCGCGTACAGGGTCCAGCCGGCCGCGGTGGCGCCGCCGGGCACGAAGAAGGACGCGGCCAGCAGGATCGCGGCGGGCGGCAGCAGCCAGAACGAGAAGTTGTTCATGCGCGCGAAGGCCATGTCCGACGCGCCCACCTGCAGCGGGATCATCCAGTTGGCGAAGCCGACGAAGGCCGGCATGATCGCGCCGAACACCATCACCAGGCCGTGCATGGTGGTGAGCTGGTTGAAGAATTCCGGACGGAAGAACTGCAGGCCCGGCTGGAACAGCTCGGTGCGGATCATCAGCGCCAGCACGCCGCCCGAGAGCAGCATGATGAAGGAGAACCACAGGTACAGGGAACCGATGTCCTTGTGGTTGGTGGCGAACAGCCAGCGGCGGTACCCGGTCGGGTGGTCGTGCGCGTGGTCGTGGCCGTGATGATCGTCGGTGTGATCGAGAGTGCTAGTAGTCATTTTTCAGTGTCCTGATCAATTACGTCTTACTTGCTACGTGCAGCCAGAATCTCGGCCGGTTGAACGATGTTGTCCTCGGCCTTGTTCGACCAGGCGTTGCGGGTGTAGGTGATCACGGCCGCGATCTCGGTGTCCGACAGCTGCTTCCAGCCCGGCATGGCCGCCGGATACTTGCCGGTCTGCTGGCCGTTGAGCAGCACGTGGATCTGCTCCGCCTTCGGCCCCAGCACCACGTCCGAGCCCACCAGCGGCGCGAACGCGCCCGGCACGCCCTGGCCGCCGGCCTGGTGGCAGGCCACGCAATTGAGGTTGTACACCGATTCGCCGCGCGTGACCAGTTCGTCGATGGTCCAGACCTTGTTCGGATCGTCGGCCAGCGCCGCCATTTCCTTCTTCTTGCCCTCGACCCAGGCCGTGTAGTCCTCGGGGGAGACGACGCGCACGACGATCGGCATGAAGGCGTGGTCTTTTCCACACAGTTCGACGCAGTTGCCGCGGTAGACGCCGATCTTGTCGGCGCGGAACCAGGCGTCGCGCACGAAGCCGGGGATCGCGTCCTGCTTGACGGCGAAGGCGGGGATGGTCCAGGAGTGGATGACGTCGTTGGCCGTCAAGACCAGGCGCACCTTCTTGCCGACCGGCACCACCATCTCGTTGTCGACTTCGAGCAGGTAGTTCTCGCCGCGCGCCTCGGTGGCCTCGATGCCCGGTTCGCCGATCTGGCTGCGCGGGGTGGCGAGGTTGGACAGGAAGGAGATGCCCTCGCCTTCGCCGGCCAGGTAGTCGTAGCCCCACTTCCATTGCATGCCGGTGACCTTGATGGTCAGGTCGGCGTTCGAGGTGTCCTTGAGCGCGACGACGGTGCGGGTGGCGGGCAGCGCCATGCCGATGACGATCAGGAAGGGAACGATGGTCCAGGCGATCTCGACGGCGGTCGATTCGTGGAAGGTGGCGGGCTTGTGGCCGAGCGATTTGCGGTGCTTGAAGACCGAGTAGAACATGACGCCGAACACGCCGACGAAGATGACCAGGCAGACGATCATCATCCAGGTGTGCAGGGTGTAGATTTCCGCGCCGATTTCGGTCACGGGGGGCTGCATGTTCAGTTGGTACTCAACCGGCCGTCCCGTGATCTCTGGCGCCGCCCATGCTGGCATGCCGGCCGATGCTGCCAGGCCGAACACCAGGGCCTGAAGTCGCTTTGCGTATGTCATGTTGTCCCCAACCACCCAAAAATAGAAATATTCTTAAACGGTCAGCAATCCCATGAACGAACTGCCGCCGCTCCGAAACGTGTTCGCAGAGCAGTCCTTACGACCACCCCACGAGTAGCGCTGCGGGATGGGTGAAGCCATCACGCCGCGTGCGGGACTGTGACATCCGACGCGCGGCGACTCTGCGTTTGCTGCAACTCTTCAGTTCTATTTCTTGCCCGGTTTTGCCGATTTTTTAAGCGTTATAGCTGGCCGGGCGACAAAAATAGCTATTGATTATACTCAAATCGCTAATTTTTATTCAAGGAAAATCCTACTCCGGGGATAGGGATCGCCTTACATGCGAACGGCGACCCAGGCCGGGTTGGTGGTCAGCGTAGCACGGTTGCTGTCCGTAGTGCATCAATTATTGCTTTGGACGAGGCTGAAAACGCACGATCGCCTCGCCGGCGGCGGTGACGCGCGGCGCGGGGCGGAAGGCGTGGCCGAAGATGACTTCGAAACTCAGGCCCAGTTTGCCGTCGGGGCGGCGCTGCGCTTCGAGCCCGTCGAGCATGCCTTGCCATGCGGCGCGCCCGATCAGGCCGCGGCGCCGCGTGGCCAGCGGATTGCCACCGAGGGCGCGCACGTCGGCCAGCAGCGCGGCGGGCGTGTCGTAGGTGACGGTGATGCGCTCGACGTCCATCACCGGCGTGGAGAAGCCCGCTTCGACGAGCTGGTCGCCGAAGTCGTGCATGTCCACGAAAGGCAGTGTGTGCGGCGTCCCGTCCATGGCCGAAAACGCCGCGCGCAACTCCTTGAAGGTATCCGGGCCGAAGCTGGAGAACATCAGCAAGCCGTCCACGCGCAGCACGCGCCGCCACTCGGCGAACACGCGGTCCGGCTGCGGGTGCCAGTGCAGCGCCAGGTTCGACCACAACAGGTCGAGCGAGTTCGGTCCGAAAGGCAGGTCCCCGAAGTCCGCGCAAACGAGGTCCACGCCGGCCCTGGCCGGCATCAGGCGGCTGAGCATCTGGTTCAACGCGCGCATGGCCGGCGGCGCCGTCTGCGCCGCGCGCAGCATCGCCGGCGCGGCGTCGAGCCCCAGCACCTGGGCCGCCGGATAGGTTTTCTGCAGCAAGGCGAGGTCTTCCCCGCTCCCGCAGCCGGCGTCGAGCAGGCGCTGCGGGGCGATCTTCACCAGGGTCAGGCGCTCGTGCATGCGGGCTGCGATCTCGCGCCTCAGGAAGGCGGACGGCGCCACGCGGGCCGGATCGGCGAACAGGCCGCGCACGCGCGCGAGATCGATCGGCGCGCTCATTTTCGACTGGGATTGGGGTGAAGCCATGGTTCGGATGCGTTCGAATGAGATAATGGCGGCAGTGTACATGTTTGCGTGAATCCAAGCCGATGCCGGAGCGCCTGCGCCTGTGGACACAGCGATGGCCGCGTGCGCTGATGCGCGCGCTGCTCCCATCCGCCTGTGCCTTGTGCGGTGCGCTGGGCGAGGAGGCGGTGTGCGGCGCCTGCCGCGACGCCTACGTCGGGCCGCCGCGGGCGCGTTGCCCGGTCTGCGCGAACCCGGTGAGCGGGGCCGGGTGCTGCGGCGCCTGCCTGGCCGATCCCCCGGCTTTCGATGCCGTCGTCGCCGGCTGCGACTACGCCGCCCCGCTCGACCAGATCGTGCTGCGGCTGAAGTTTGGCGGGCAGCTTGCGCTGGCGCCGTGGTGTGCGCGCACGCTGCGCGACGCGCTGCTGGCCCAGCCCGGGCTCGCGCTCCCGGATCTGTTGTGTCCGGTGCCACTCGGGCCGCGCCGACTGGTCGAGCGCGGCTTCAACCAGGCGCTCGAGGTGGCGCGGCCGCTGGCGTCGGCGCTGGGCGTGCCCTTGCGGCCCCGGCTTGCGGTGCGCGAGCGCGACACGCGCGCGCAGTCGGGCGTGGGACCGGCCGAGCGGCGCGAGAATGTGCGGGGCGCGTTCGCGCCGGGACCCGAGGCGGGCGCGCTCGACGGGTTGCACGTCGGGATCGTGGACGATGTGATGACGAGTGGCCAGACGCTCGATGCGCTCGCCGGCGCCCTCAAGGACGCCGGCGCGCGGCGCGTCACCGGCTTCGTCTTCGCGCGAACGCCGCCTCATTGAACAATCGAAGGAGAAAGTCTTGTTTCACGTCGTACTGGTCGAACCAGAGATTCCGCCCAACACGGGCAACGTCATCCGCCTGTGCGCCAACACCGGCGCGCAACTGCACCTGGTCGAGCCGCTCGGCTTTCCGCTGGACGACGCCAAGATGCGGCGCGCCGGACTGGACTATCACGATTACGCGACGATGAAGGTGCACAAGGACTGGCAGGCTTTCCTGGCCGACACCCGGCCCGATCCGGCGCGCATGTTCGCGCTGACCACGCATGGCTCCTCGCCGTTCGCCGAGGCGAACTTCCGGCCGGGAGACGTGTTCGTGTTCGGCGCCGAGTCGCGCGGCCTGGACCCTGCCCTGCGCGAGTCCTTTCCGCCTGCGCAGCGCATCCGCTTGCCCATGCGCGAAGGCAACCGCAGCCTGAACCTGTCGAACACCGTGGCGGTGGTGGTGTACGAGGCGTGGCGCCAGAACGGCTACGGCGGCGGCGCCTGAGCCGGCCCTCAACTGGCCTTGAAGTTGTCCGCGCTGGCGATGAGCATGGCGCCGCAACTGGTCTTGTCGCCGTGGAAGGCGATGGGGACGCCGCCGATGGTGTGATGGGCCGAGCCCGTGGCGACGGTGCAGGCGCCATGACCGGGGACAGGACAGCTGCAAGGGTCGCCCACGCAGGCGACGGGCAGCCCGTTCACTTTGAAATGGCTCGCACGGGTGTCGAGTACCTTGCCGCCGTGTGAGGTGTCGTCTCCGAGTCGGATCACGTTGCGCATGTGTGCTTCCTCGCTCTGGTCGAAATGAATCAGTGCTTTGCGGGACTGTCCGCTGCCGGCGGTGTCGACGCGTGGCCGAACACGTCGCCGAACGTGGGTGGCTCATAGTTCCGCGGGTCGATGGCTGGCTCGACCCGGTGGCGGAACACGTCCGGACGCGGTTGCGCTCGCCCGGGCTCTTGCCTGGGAGGGCTAACGAAGACGATGCTGGCGCCTGCCGGGTCGCGAAGATTGATCGCCGCCGACGGGCCTCCCTCGATGTAGCTGCCCATGACGCCGACCGCCATCTGGACGAAGAACGTGGCCGCGCCCGTGTTTCCCATGCGCCGGTCCACGTCGATGAACTGGGACGTCTTGCCGCTGTCGATCTCCGGCCCGCCTTGCGCCGCGTACTGGCGCAGCACGCCTTCCAGCGCGATCTGTTGGTCGACGTTCTTGCCGTACGCCGCGATGATCCGAGCCGGGCCTTGTGCCCTTTCCTCGTCCGACAAGGTCTGCAGCGCCTCTTGCCAGCCAGCCTCCAGTATCTTTTGCCACGCATCGCGTCGGGTGACGGGCCTGCCCTCCTCGTCCTCGAACTTGACGAAGACCGGGCGGTGGATGAACCCCATGGAGGGAAGGCTGTCGAAAGCTTCCATCTGGTTGCGGTTCCAGGGGATGGGAAACCAGGGCGTGGGCTTCCAGTCCTTGGGCGGGTGGTTCGCCCAGCGCTTGAAGGCGTCGATCAAGCTTCCGTCCTTCTTGTCGTACACGGGCCGCTTCGCGAAGGCGGCGGCGGCGGGTAGCCATTCGGCGATAGTGGGCTGTCGATAACCGTGGAACTCTTCGGTGTTGGCCAGCTTTTCCGGGGTCGGCACGTCTTCCTTTACCTGGTAGTACATACGACGCAGATTTTCCTGCAGATAGTCGTTGTCCGGATCGTCCCAGACGTAGGGCCGCAGAGGCTCAACACGCTCTCGTCGTGCCAGCACGAACACGGCACTGGCGTCGGACATCTCCGGGATGTAGTGACCGTCCTTGACGCGCGAGGGGGTGTTGGGCGCGGCCGATGCATCGCGGAGCGTTTCGTTATCTGAGGCCAACAGCACCAGATATGGCAAGTCTGGGTACATATCGAACAACTTGAATGCCTGCTCCAGCAAGCGATCGGGACGCTCGCCGAGCTCCCAGGGACCAGTGACGAACAAGTGCCAAGCCATGCCAGTGCTGGGCGCGCTGCCTGCGAGACCTTCCATCGGACTGATCGCCGTCGGCTGAATTGCTGGGTCTTCAATCGGGCCGCTAGCGTACAGGGTTGGCACGCCCCAGAACATCGGCGAGGGTTCTGCGCCGTTTTCGAGAGAATCACATGAACGCCCTCCCGACTGGCCATCTTTATCGAAAGCGGCCCACGGGTACTTCTCGGGATCCGGTTCGCGAATACTGCTGAACGCCCCGCCCTGTCGCAGAACGTTCCAGAGCTTGCCCTGCCGGTATTTCTCGACAGTGACTCCGAGTCCCAGCACTTCCAGGACATATTCCCGCTGTGCCTTCTTCGAGTTTTGCGCGTCCGCCTGTTCCTGCTCCAGCTGTTGAGCTTTCTGCGACCATTCCCTTTCTCGCCCGATGGCAGTGTATGAATCCAGCAGCCACTTTGCTCCAACGATAGCAACGACCGCTAGCAGCGGAATCCCAAACCACCTCAGTTTGTCCATGGCCGTCTCCACGTAGAATTGATTGGTAAGCTCCGGGTGCAAGACGCGAGAGTCGAGGGCGATATAGAGCAGACACGCGAAGGGAAACGCGAACATCCCCCACAAGATGTACTTCCAAGTCGCCTGTCGCTTCACGAACGTAAACTGGTCGGAGGACTTGCTCATGACCGATCCAGGGAAGGCGACTGGCCGCTCACGCGCTTGCCTGCGGTAGTCGCGGCCACGACAATGCTCCAGAGTTCTCCACGCGGCAGCGGGAGAGATGACGGTAAAACCCCATAGCTGTAGTAACTGACGTTGCCTGTAATGAGTTTCTGGCACCAGTTGGGTTCGCAAGCGTAGTAAGCAGAAAACTCCTTAAGGAAGCTTTTCCACGTTCTTATGCTAGGTCTGCTTTCGTTGTTCAACTTCGGCATCGTGCACCTCCAGTCCGCTACCGCGCAAAGATACGCATAGAACCTCGGGTCGCTCACCGCCTTGCCACTGCCGATCGACAGGTCGTACGCGGTGACGAACTGGTGATTCTTCCTGCTGGCGAAAATCACGCTGTGGAATGACTTCGGGCTCAGCTCCTGTTGCCAGCGCAATCGCGCGGCATTGGGGCTCTCCCTGATCTGCGCGACGATTTTCCCGTCCTTATTACGGTTGGCAAAGATGATGTGGTACTTGTCGTCGGAACTGGTGCTTTCCGGGTGCTTGGCCTGGCTGTAGGCTGCTTCCAGCCGCGTCAGCTCAAAACGCGGCACCGGACCCTCGATGTTTGTCTGCACCAGCTGGCTGATCGATGGCGGCAGTTCCTCGAACCTGCTGACCATGCCGCCCCGACCGGTCAGCGCAATCGCCGCGTCGATCGGATCGACTTCCTCGCACGGCCCCGGTTCATTCTTGTCGGTCCTTGCCACTCTCGAATGTGCCGGGATCCTGTTGGGGTCGATCTGGTTGCCCCGGATGTCGGCCACGAACGGCTTCCTGAGCGCCTCGCCGTTGATGGTGCGGACGCCATACCGCCTGGCCTCGGGTGTGTCGCCTCCCAAGGCGCTGATGGCGGGTAGCGAGGCGCGCAACGCTCGCCCGCTCCCCGCCACATGGGCGTGATCGTCCTCGTTCCTCAGTCGCAGGATGAAGTCATGCGGCGGCTGTCCGACAAGAACCGGCTTCCCCTCCCCCGTGCCGGAAGCCCCCCTGAGTTTGGCTGTGAAGACACGCTGCCGGAAGCCGGGGCCGAGCTCCTTCATCGGACTACGGCTGGCATCTCGCATCTCTGCTTGCGTACCGCCCTTGGCTGCCAGATATCCAGAGGCGACTCGCTTCGGCAGGCCAGGCTTGCTGATGTAGTCCGGCACCCCTTGCCAACCGATGCCCTGGATATTGTCCAGCGCTACCGTCATGTCCTCGGGGCAGAAGTACAAGTACACCTTCCCTCTATTGTCGCGGTCGTCACCCGGCTTCCATCTGCCCTCCACCATTCCACCGCAATCGCTCTCGCTGATCTTTTCGAATACAGGTTCCGTGCCTTTGCTCTTCGCCACGCCGGCGACGATATTGACGAGTGTCTGCAATCTCGCCTCGACGGTCTGCCGCCCGTCGATCAGGTCGTAGTGGTCGCGCATCGCCGCATCCTCGCCACCGCCGAAATACGTCATTCCCTTCATCAGGGGGCCCATTTCCTCCTCGAGGCTGTAGGGCGGGTGGGTGAGGATGAGCGTGTCGGCTGTGCGCTGTCCCATCTCCATGAGGAAGGCCTGCGCGAGCAGGCTGAGCAGGCATCCCTGACTGTGCGCGACGATGTTGACCGTGTCTTTCGGTTCATACTTGCGGATCATGGCGATCAGCGCGGCGAGCCTGCGGGCGGCCAGCACCATGTACATCCGGCCCGGTCCGGTCCTGATCGGCCTGAGCGGATCGCCCGCCGGGTCCAGCGGGGCGTACACGCCCCGGTTCCACATGTCGGGCAGGGTGCTGGTGGCATTGCCGAACGGCCCCCCGCCCTTCGATAGGTCCTTGTCCAGACGATTCCCGAAGCGATCTGTTTTCTGGCCATGTATTGCCCGTGCAGCCGTGTCTACCTCCCGGTATCCCCAGTAGAACGGGATCACCGGGCTATCGGTATCGCTCCCAGTCTTTCGCTTGAAAAAGACGTCGTCGGGATCCTCCCATGTCTTCTTCTTGTCCTCGGCCCCGGGAAGCCGGTAGGTCGCCGGCCTGAACCGGCGCAACAGGCGATCCGCCAGCCCCGCGCAAAGGCCGGTTTCGACCTCCGAATAGCCTGTGCCCACGTCGTTCACGCCATGCACGAGAATGATGTTGCATGGCTGTTCTCGCGGCATTTCGACGACCTTGTCCCTCTCGCGGCTGCACTGGAGCAGCGCCAGGTCGCGCTTGACCACATACTCCGGCTTCGGATACGGTTTCTCCGCCATTTTCGCTCCGCCCTATGATGACTGGTCGCCGGCACGCAGCAAGTCGATGCCGGCCATGTGCATCCGGTCCCGTTCGAGCAACTCCGACTTGCCATCGCCGTCGCTGCGTGTGGCGACCTGCGTTCCGTCGCTGAGCGAGATGTTCATCTTCACGTCCTTGACGAGACCGCCCAGGGGCGCCTCGCCATCCTCGGTCTCGCTCCCGCGCGGGTAGCGCACTTCAAAGCGCTGGTCTGCACCCTTGCCGGCAAATGAAGGTATTTCCATTGCCATCGACCGCGGCTCATCGAAGATGAAGTCCGGCGCGTGGAACTCGATCGGTTGCTTGCTCCCGATGACCACCCGACCATCGCCCAACTTCATGAACGAGCCATCTCCCGCGACGAACAGGAGCGTCTTGCCCGAAACGGTCACGGTCCCTTCGCTTGCAGTGAGCCGCATATCCTTCGCAGAGTCGATGGCGGTGTCATCTTGCTGGCTCTGCAACAACAGCTTGCCGTGATGGGCAATGGCGCGCAGCCCGCCGTGTTGGGCGAACAGCGACACGCCTTTGCCTGCGTTGACGGAGAAGCGTTGCCCGGCCGTGAGCTGCAGGTGTTGCTGGGCAGTCGTGTCGATATCGCTGGCGGCGTAAGTGACGATGGCCCTGGAACTGGCAAAACCTATCCCCGCCGGCGAGGTGATGCCGATGACAGGCTCGCGCGGTTTCGCCGCTTTCGGGCGCGTGTTGCTGCCGTCTTCCCACTGTTCGAAGCGCTCGCGCAGCGCAGCCTGTTCCTTGCTTTCGACCTGCAGGCCGTTGTGCCGCGCCGCGTAGTCGCCCAGCGACGCACACAGGTCACCGCACTCGCGTAGGAGCCCAAGAAACTCGTCGCGGGCAAGCTGATGACCCTTGGCTCCCGCGCCTCCCAGTAACTTCCACGCGCTGAGCAAAATTCCCCGCGCCGCGTGCAGCGCGATCGCCTCGTCGCTGCGCAGCTCCGCGCCTTCCCCACGCGGCGCGGCCGCTCCTTGCCGGCGCGGTTCGGTGAGATAGCCCAGGTTGAGCTCGCTGCCGGCGTGGTCGCTCGCCAGTTGTGCGCTGAGTTCGCCCGTCGTGTCGTCCAGTCGCAACTGGTTGCCACGCTGTCCGCGCACTTCACGGCTGCGGATTCCCGACTGGTAGCGGTTGTCGGGAAGCGCATCCTCGTGCTGGAAGGCGGGGGGCGGACCGGCGCCGTTGTACATCTGCCCGACGATGACCGGCTTGTCGGGATCGCCGCCGGCGAAATCGACCAGTACCTCGGTGCCGACAGGCGGCAACTGCCGCGTCCCGCATTGCATCGCCGAACCCGGGCCATTGCCTGCCCACCCGGAGGCGACGCGAACCCAGGCCGAATCGTTGCCGGCGCCGGCACTGCCCACGCCACCTGCATGGACGTGGTCCTGTTGCCGCGCCGCAGGAAATCGCACCTTGACCCTTCCCAAGTGGTCGCACCAGACGGCTTCGCCCTGCGGGCCGACGACGATCGCCGTCTGCAACTGGGGCCGTGGCAGGGTCGGCGGCGGCGGCACGATGCGGACACTGCGGCGCACGCACGTGAAACTCGTCCGATAGCGGGTCGTCTGCTTGGGGTCGGCCGCGAACCCGGCGAACTCGTCGCTGCTCCAGCCGCTGCGCTCGAACAGCCTTTCCACGCGCATGCCGACGTCCACCGGCAGGTTGTTCTCGGTGACGATGCGCTGCGAGGTGACGACGAATTCACGCTCGCCCGCCGGATGCGAGTCGATCTCGGGGTGGTTCTCCAGCGCGAACCATTCGCCGACCGCCAGCGCACGGACGCCTCCTTCGGCATGGAAGCACTTCGCGGCGTACTCGTGGTAAGCCATGCGGACGTCGCCGATCGCGGCGAGATCGGTCGCCGTGTCGCCCAGGTGCGGCGGCGCGGCATGGTAGTCATCCAGCGCGGCGGCGATCCGGTTGCCGCTCAGGCCTTGCTTGACCTGTGACATGGCAACGGTCGTCGCCAGCGTGGTGGCGGCCGGTTGCCGGTAGTCCCAGCTGTGGAGGGTCACGCTACCGGGGCATAGCGTGCGCACGCCACTCCAGCCGGTGATCGCATCGCGCTGCTCGGTGGCGGCGTCGCGGTGGAAGCGCACCGTGCCGGCTGGGTTCCGCTCCAGGTGGCTGGAATCCCGGAACAGCACGAGGGTGTGTCCAATGCGTTCCGGACCACGATCCGAGTGGCGCCCCCGCGGCACCAGTCCGGGCTTGAAGAACCAGCCGATACCGCGGCGCTGCATGAGGCGACGAATGAAGGCGGCGTCAGATTCGTTGTGTTGCATCGTAAACTCGCGGCGCGGCGGCTCGCGCAAGCGTAGGCCTGCGTCGATGTGCAGGTCGAGACTCGATCCGAGAAGCTGGTTATTCCTCTGCCACTCGCGGATGACGATCTCGATGATGTCGAGTTCGCTCTTGTTTCGGAACACCCGCGTGTTGACCCTCTGTTCCATGATGGCGAGGGCGTCGCGCAAAACAAGCTTGTAGGCTGACAATCCCCCGTCATGGCCGGATGCTGCTGTGGCGACAATGCCGCATATCCGCCGGAGATTCCCTTCGTCGGTGGCGATCTGCAGCTGACAAGGGGCGCCGATGAAGGTCTTCAGGGCCAGGCTCGCGCTCTCGGCCACACACAGCAACTGGACCTCGAAGCCGCCGCAGATCGCCTCGGTGCCGATGACCTTGGCCGGCAGGAGCACGTCCTCCCCTTCGATACCAGGCGCGTCGAAGCGGAGCCTGAGCGGGCGATGCCGCGTGAGCAATTGATAGGGCTTCAGAACGCCTATCGTCTTATTGATCATGTTTTTCGAGTTGATGGATTAACAGGACGAGCCGGCCGTCCACAGCGTGCTGGTCCTACAGCGCCCGCCCGACTTGCTCATGATTTAGGCATGCCCGGTGCTCGCGCAGACCTCACTGTTTCGGACCGGCAGCGCTCCGATTATTCGAGGATTTCCGGTGAGTCAGCTTGCGTAGGCGCAATGGAAGGAAGCTTCTTCGCGCGGGGAAATGGCCCTGGGCCAATCCCGACTGCGACCGGCGAGACTTCCGCGCCAGCCTATCCAGCATTTCGTCTCTTTTGACATGCGCATCGTGTCTCGTTTTGTCTGTTTTTGACTCATCCGCAAAGTGCCGGTCTAACAGACAAAACGAGACAAAACGAGACACGATGCGACGAGCAAATGAGACACGATGCTGGATGCTCGACTGAGCTAAACCCACAGCTTGCGCTCGCGCTCGAGCGTTTCCTGGAGCAAAGTAACAACCCCTTGAGCGTTGCGGTAGCGGTGGAGGTGGCGGTTCTCGAATGGATGGCTGCGCGCCGCCCACGTGGCACGGCACTACGCCCGCACGCGAACGGCGCCTGCCAGCACGCGCAGGTGGTGGGCGACGCGATCATCTACATGGGACGGCGCGTATCGCCGCGGTCAGTTCACCCTGGCCGCCGCGGGAAACGGACGTAAGCCGTGACGCTAGCTGCGGGTGCGCAGGCCCGCGGACGCGCGCTGGAAGCCCGCGAGCCTGCTGCGGCGCGAGATCGAGCGGGGGCAATCGGAAGGCCTGGCCGGCCATGGCCAGCGGGACGAGCGTGCGCTGTCACCGTTCGCGGCAATGCGGGAGGCGGCTGCCGCGATGAGTGAAACCATGAAGCACGCACTGGCAATGGTGGACCAGGCCAACGCCGCCGCCCTGCCGAGCTTCGAAGGACGGATGGCCCGTGCCCGCCGCGCCGACGACACGCTAGCCGAGATCTGCGCGCTGGACTGAGCGAATCGGCCGTCCCGCGCGAGCCTTCGGCCTAGCCGCGAATCCGCGCCACCAGCTTGGTCGTCGATCGGTCGTGCTGGAAGTCGATCGCCACTGCCCGCCCGCCGTAGGCCAGCACGGCCTGGCCTTCGGGAATGGCGCTCATCTCGTAGTCGCCACCCTTGGCGTAAATGCCGGGGCGTGCCTCCTGCACCACCTCCAGCGCGGTGTCCTCGTCGAATTCGACGACCAGGCTCACCGACTCCAGTGCCGCCAGCACGGCCATGCGGTCGGCCAAGGTGTTATGGGGCCGGTCGTCGCCCTTGCCCAGGCGCTTGACCGAGGCGTCGGTGTTGACCGCCACCACCAGCGAGCCGCCCAGCGCGCGCGCCTGGGCCAGGTAGGTCACATGGCCGCGGTGCAGGATGTCGAACACCCCATTGGTCAGCACGACCGGCTGGGGCAGCGCGGCCACCCGCGCCGGCAACTCGGCGCGCGAGCAGATCTTTTTCTCGAAGTCAGGCATACAGTTCAGGTAGGGGTGGATTCGTCGTCTTCGGCTTCTTCTTCCTCGATCGCCATCGACAGCTCGGTCGACTTGCCCGCGCCCGCCTCGACCGGCCCGCGGCGCTCGCCCGACAGTTTGATCTGCAGGCGCAGTCCGTTGGCCGAGTCCGCGTTGCGGATCGCCTCGTCGTAGCCGATGAAGCCCTTGTTGTACAGCTCGAACAAGGCCTGGTCGAAGGTGCACATTCCCAGCTCGCGCGACTTGTGCATGATCTCCTTGATGCTGTGGAAATTGCCTTTCAGGATCATCTCGCCGATGGTCGGCGTGTTGAGCAGGATCTCGATGGCCGCCTTGCGCCCCTTGCCGTCCTCGGTCCGGATCAGGCGCTGCGACACCACCGCGCGCAGGTTCGACGACAGGTCCATCAGGAGCTGGTTGCGGCGTTCCTCGGGGAAGAAGTTGATGATGCGGTCCAGGGTCTGGTTCGCGTTGTTCGCGTGCAGCGTGCCCAGGCACAGGTGGCCCGTCTCGGCGAAGGCGATCGCGTGCTCCATCGTCTCGGTGTCGCGGATCTCGCCGATCAGGATCACGTCCGGCGCCTGGCGCAGCGTGTTCTTCAGCGCGTTGTGCCAGGACAAGGTGTCCACGCCCACTTCGCGGTGGGTGATCAGGCAGCTCTTGTTCTTGTGGACGTATTCGACCGGGTCCTCGACGGTGATGATGTGCCCCGCCGAGTTGGCGTTGCGGTAGTCGATCATCGCCGCCAGCGTGGTCGACTTGCCCGAACCCGTGCCGCCGACAACCAGCACCAGACCGCGCTTGGTCATCACCACATCCTTGAGCACTTCGGGCAGGTCGAGCTTCTCGAAGTTCGGAATTTCCGAGGCGATCGTGCGCACCACCATGCCAACGTTCTGTTGCTGCACGAACACATTGACGCGGAAGCGGCAGACGCCCGGCAGCGAAATGGCGAAGTTGCACTCCATCTCGGCCTCGAACTCGGCGCGCTGGCGCTCGTTCATCAGCGACATCGCCAGCGCCCGCGTCACCTCCCCCGTCAGACGCTGCTGGCTGAGCGGCTTCATCGCGCCCTGGTGCTTCATGCTGGGCGGGAAGTCGGCGGAAATGAAGAGGTCGGAACCGCCCTGGTGGTGCATCACCGTCAGCAGTTTGTGGGTGTAGGCCTGGGCTTCGGCCGGACCAAAGGTCGAGGACATGCGGCGCCTTTCAAAAATTGCACAGGCGAAACAAGCCTGTCCGGCAATTATATCGAGTAGATTCCCGTTAAAATATAATTTCTTGGCTGACTATTTGCCAAGCTTGTGTCAGGATTAAGATTCCGCAGAGCAATCCTGTAAGCGAACCCACCTATGACGCTCACCGAGCTCAAATACATCGTCGCCGTCGCCCGGACCCGGCACTTCGGCCAGGCCGCCGAGGCCTGCTTCGTTGCCCAGCCCACGCTGTCGGTCGCCATCAAGAAGCTCGAGGAGGAACTGGGCGTGATGCTGTTCGAGCGCGGCGGGTCCGAGGTGTCGGTCACGCCCCTTGGCGCGCAGATCGTGGCGCAGGCCGAACGCGTGCTCGAACAGACCGCGGCCATCAAGGAACTGGCCAAGCAGAACAAGGACCCGCTCGCCGGCCCCCTGCGCCTGGGCGTGATCTATACGATCGGCCCCTACCTGCTGCCGCCGCTGGTCAAGAACATGATCGAGCACGTCCCGCAGATGCCGCTCGTGCTGCAGGAAAATTTCACGGTCAAGCTGCTGGAACTGCTGCGCCAGGGCGAGCTCGACGCGGCCATCATGGCGCTGCCGCTGCCCGAGCACGGCATGTCGATGCAGGCGCTGTACGACGAACCCTTCGTGGTGGCGATGCCCAAGGACCACCCCTGGGCCGGGCGCAAGGAAATCTCGTCCGAGGATCTGAAATCGGAGACGATGCTACTACTGGGCACGGGCCATTGCTTCCGCGACCAGGTGCTCGAAGTGTGCCCGGAGATGGCGCGCTTCTCGGCGCCGGGCAATGGCATGCAACGCACCTTCGAAGGTTCCTCCCTCGAAACCATCCGCCACATGGTCGCCAGCGGCATCGGTCTGACCGTGCTGCCGCGCGCCTCGGTTGCCGACATGAACGACCCGAACGGCATGCTGGCCTTCGTCCCGTTCTCGGAACCGGTCCCCTCGCGCCGCGTGGTGATCGTCTGGCGCAAGAGTTTCACCCGCCGCGCCGCGATCGACGCGGTCTGCAAGGCGGTCGCCGAATGCCGCTTGCCCGGCGTCGACATGCTGGGGCCGGAGGCGGGGGCGTAGCGGGCGAGCGTCACGCTGCCGCCCCTCCCCCGTCGGGTGGGCGCACCGTGGGTAGGGTGGGCTCTCGAGCCCACCGCCGGTAGGCCTGCCGCCCCTCCCCGCTGCCGGAACGGGTAGAATCCTGTCTTCTGCTCAACAGTTCTTGCGCGACAAGACGCGATCCACGATGAACAAGCTGGCGCTCTACTTCCGCCTCGTCCGTGCCGACAAGCCGATCGGCATCCTGCTCCTGCTGTGGCCGACGCTGTGGGCGCTATGGATGGCCTCGGGGGGGCGGCCCGACCCGGCCATCCTGCTGATCTTCGTGCTTGGCACGGCCCTGATGCGCTCGGCCGGATGCGCCATCAACGACTACGCCGACCGCGATTTCGACCGGCACGTCAAGCGCACGGTGGACCGGCCGATCACCAGTGGCAAGATCAAGCCGAAGGAGGCCCTGGCGGTCGCCGGCGTCCTGGCCATCGTGTCCTTCCTGCTGATCCTGCCATTGAACCTGTTGACCAAGCAGTTGTCCGTGCTGGCGGTCATCATCGCGGCCAGCTACCCCTACTTCAAGCGTTTCTTCGCCATCCCCCAGGCCTACCTCGGCATCGCCTTCGGCTTCGGCATCCCAATGGCGTTCGCCGCCGTGCAGGGGCAGGTCCCCCCGGTTGCCTGGTGGCTGCTGGTGGCGAACGTGTTCTGGGCGGTGGCCTACGACACCGAGTACGCGATGGTCGACCGCGACGACGACCTGCGCATCGGCATCCGCACCTCGGCCATCACCTTCGGCCGCTTCGACGTCGCGGCTGTGATGTTCTGCTATGGCGCGGCGCTGGCGATCGCCCTGGTGTGCGGCTGGTACCTGGGGCTGCGCTGGTGGTTCGTGGGCGGCGTCGCGGTGGCCGCCGGCATCGCCCTGTATCACTACACCCTGATCCGCCATCGCGACCGGATGGCCTGCTTCGCGGCGTTTCGCCATAACAATTGGTTCGGTGCGGCACTTTTCGCCGGTGTCGCGTTAGACTATGCACTAGGATAATATTGTCCGAAAGGCATTGAGTCCGCATTCGTGCTTTTACGCAATATGGACCAGCTTCCACTGCCTACACTAGGCAAGCCCCTAACTTTTCAAAGACGAGGTTTATCCATGATGGAAAAAATCCCCACCCAGACCGGCACCCGCGACCAACTCGTCGCCGACCTGAAGACCGTGATCCATGACGCCGAAGCGTGGCTGCGCAATGGCGGCCAGTTGACCGGCGACGAACTCAAGGCCGCGCGCGCGAAGTTCGAGCATACGCTGCTCACGGCGAAGGCGGATCTGGCGCGCCTGGAAGCGCGGACCCGCGAAGCCGCGCGCGCGACCGACGAATACGTCAAGGAAAACCCATGGAAGGCGGTGGGCGTCGGCGCCGCGGTCGGCGTGGTGCTGGGCATGCTCATCGCACGTAAATAAGATGACGATCACCGCGGCGGCAAGCCGGATCGGGGCGAGCGTCGTCGCCATGGTGCGCACGCGGCTGGAACTGGCCGCCGTCGAGGTGCAGGAAGAAGCCGTGCGCCTGCTCGGCTACCTGGCCTGGACGCTGGTGGCGGTGTTTCTCGCCTGTGGCGCGATCATGCTGGCCGCGCTGTTCGTCATCGTCCTGTTCTGGGACAGTCACCGCCTGCTGGCGGTAGGCGGCATGGCCGCCCTGTTCGCGCTGGGGGGCGTCTTCGTTCTGATGAAGGTGCGCGCGAGCTTCGCGGCGCGCCCGCCGATGCTGGCGGCGACGCTCGCCGAACTCAGGAACGACATCGATTTCGTGAAAGGGGCAAGGCATGAGCAATAAGTCGCAGGACCTCGCCAGGCGGCGGGAAGAGTTGGTGGCCCGATGCAGGCTCCAGCGCGCCGAGGTGGCGAACGAATTCGCCGCGTTCCGGCCGCCGGTCACCCTGGGCGGCGCCGCCGGATTCGTCGCCAGGCACAAGATGACGGCCCTGGCGCTGGCCGGTGTCGTGATCGGCCTGGTGGCCTACCGCCCGAAGAAGGTGCTGGCGCTGGGCACCGCCGCGCTGTCGATGTACAAGATGGCGCAGCACGCGCGCCACTAGGACCGCCGGAAGGCCCGCAGGGTGGGCCGGGCCGCGCAAGGCTCTCGAGCCCACCGCAACGGCTCAGCCCGCGTCAGCCCCCAGCTCCTCGCCCAGTTCACGCCCGCGCGCCGCCGCGGCCTGCATGGCCGCGACGATCGCCTCCTTCACCCCGGCCCCTTCCATGCTGGAGATGGCCGCGTGCGTGGTGCCGCCTTTCGACGTCACGCGCTGGCGCAACACCTCCACCGGCTCGTCCGACCGCGCGGCCAGCTGGGCCGCACCCGAGAAGGTCGCCAGCGCCAGCTGCCTGCCCTGTTCGGACGACAGTCCCATCCGGGTGGCGGCCTCCTGCATCGCCTCCAGAAAATAGAACACGTAGGCCGGCCCGCTGCCCGAGACGGCGGTCACCGGATCGATCAGCGCCTCGTCGTCCAGCCAGACGGTCTGGCCCACGGCGCGCATGACGCTGTCGGCCGCCCGCCTCTGCCCCTCGCTCACGCCGGCCATCGCGACCATGCCGGTCACGCCCATCCCGATCAGCGCCGGCGTGTTGGGCATGGTGCGCACGATGGCGGCGTAAGCGCCCAGCCAGCGCGACAGGTCGGCGCCGCGGATGCCGGCCGCGATCGACAGCACCAGCGGGTTCCCGGCAAGGCGCGGGCGCAGGGCCTCCGCCACCTCGCGCATCTGCTGCGGCTTGACCGCCAACACCACAACGTCGCTCGCTTCCACCGCCTCGTCGATACCGGTGGCCGTGCTCACCCCGTGGCGCTCGCGCAGGCGCGCCAGCGCCTCGGGGTTCGGATCGACGACGTGGATGTCGGCACCCGACGCGAGCTTGCCGGCCAGGCCGGCGACCAGGGCCGCGGCCATGTTGCCGCCGCCGATGAAACTGATCTTCATGTTCTTCCTTATTCGTAGTGGCGCGCGCCGAAGATGGCGCTGCCCACGCGCACGATGGTCGCTCCCTCGGCGATCGCGGCGGCCAGGTCGCCCGACATGCCCATCGACAGGGTATCGAGCGGCAGGCCGTCGGCGCGCAGGCGCTCGGCCAGTTGCCGCAGGCGCGCGAAGGACGCGCGCTGCTTCGCCTCTTCCAGTTGCAGCTCGGGGATCGCCATCAGGCCGCGCAGCCGCAGATTGGGCAGGGCCGCGACCTGGCGCGCCAGTTCGGGCAACTCCGCCTCCGACGCGCCGCTCTTGCTCGCCTCGCCGCTGATATTGACCTGCAGGCAGATGTTCAGCGGCCCCCGTTCCGCCGGACGCTGTTCCGACAGCCGCTGCGCGATCTTCAGGCGCTCCACCGTGTGCACCCAGTCGAAGTGGGCGGCGATCGGGCGCGTCTTGTTGCTCTGGATCGGGCCGATGAAATGCCACTCGACCGGAACCTCCGGTTGCGCGCGCGCCACTGCCGCGATCTTGTCGAGCCCCTCCTGCAGGTAGTTCTCGCCGAACGCGCGCTGCCCCGCGGCCATCGCCTCGAGCACGTCCTGCGCCGGGAAGGTCTTGGACACGGCGAGCAACTGGACCATCGAGCGCGGCCGGCCCGCGGCCTGGACGGCGCCCCCGATAATCGCTTCGACAGCTTGCAAGTTATGGGCGATTGTGGACATAATCGTTTTCGGTAGGAAATATTTTGAGTCGAGACGAGAGCACCCGTGCCAGCGTCCACTCACGGCACAGGGATTATAAATGGACATTTCGGAATTACTCGCGTTCTCGGTAAAGAACAAAGCCTCGGACTTGCACCTTTCGGCCGGCCTGCCGCCGATGATCCGGGTGCATGGCGACGTGCGCCGCATCAACCTGCCCGCGCTGGAGCACAAGGATGTGCACAGCATGATCTATGACATCATGAACGACGGGCAGCGCAAGCAGTACGAGGAGGTGCTCGAGTGCGACTTCTCGTTCGCCATCCCGGGCCTGGCACGCTTTCGCGTCAACGCCTTCAACCAGGAACGCGGCGCGGCCGCGGTGCTGCGCACCATTCCTTCCAAGATCCTGTCGCTGGAAGAACTGAACGCGCCCAAGATCTTCGCCGAACTGGCGCTCAAGCCGCGCGGCCTGGTGCTGGTGACCGGTCCGACCGGTTCGGGCAAGTCCACCACCCTGGCGGCGATGATCAACCACCTGAACGAAAACGAGTACGGCCACATCCTCACCATCGAGGACCCGATCGAGTTCGTGCACGACTCGAAGAAGTGCCTGATCAACCAGCGCGAGGTCGGCCCCCACACCCTGTCGTTCAACAACGCGCTGCGCTCCGCGCTACGCGAGGACCCGGACTGCATCCTGGTGGGCGAACTGCGCGACCTGGAGACGATCCGCCTGGCGCTGTCGGCGGCCGAGACGGGCCACCTGGTGTTCGGGACCCTGCACACCTCGTCGGCGGCCAAGACGATCGACCGTATCGTGGACGTGTTCCCGGCCGAGGAAAAGGAGATGGTGCGCGCGATGCTGTCCGAATCGCTGCAGGCGGTCATCTCGCAGACCCTGCTCAAGACCAAGGACGGCTCGGGACGCGTCGCCGCGCACGAGATCATGCTCGGCACGCCGGCGATCCGCAACCTGATCCGCGAAGCGAAGATCGCGCAGATGTACTCGTCGATCCAGACCGGCAGCAGCGTCGGCATGCAGACGCTCGACCAGAACCTGACCGACCTGGTGCGCCGCAATATCATTTCCAGCGCCGCCGCCCGTTCGGCCGCCAAGATCCCGGAAAACTTCCCCGGCTAAGGACCCACGATGGAACGCGACCAGGCTTCAAAATTCATGTTCGACCTGCTGCGCCTGATGGTGACCAAGGGCGGCTCGGACCTGTTCATCACCGCCGGCTTCCCGCCCGCGATCAAGATCGACGGCAAGCTCACGCCGGTGTCGAGCCAGGCCCTGAGCGGCCAGCACACGGCCGACCTGGCGCGCGCGATCATGAACGACAAGCAGGCGGCCGGCTTCGAACTGACCAAGGAATCGAACTTCGCGATCAGTCCCGGCGACCTGGGGCGCTTCCGCGTCTCGGCCTTCATGCAGATGGGCTGCGTGGGCATGGTGCTGCGCGTGATCACCACCACCATCCCGCGCTTCGAAGACCTGGACCTGCCGGAGGTGCTCAAGGACGTGATCATGACCAAGCGCGGCCTGGTGGTCATGGTGGGCGCCACCGGTTCGGGCAAGTCGACCACGCTGGCCGCGATGGTCGGCTACCGCAACGAGAACAGCCACGGCCACATCATCACCATCGAGGACCCGGTCGAGTTCGTGCACCCGCACCGCAACTGCGTGATCACGCAGCGCGAAGTGGGCGTGGACACGGACAGCTTCGAGGCGGCGCTGAAGAACTCGCTGCGCCAGGCGCCGGACGTGATCCAGATCGGCGAGATCCGCGAGCGCGAGACGATGGAGCACGCGATCGCCTTCGCCGAGACCGGCCACCTGTGCCTGGCCACGCTGCACGCCAACAGCGCCAACCAGGCGCTGGACCGGATCATCAACTTCTTCCCGGAGGAGCGCCGCCAGCAGCTGCTGATGGACCTGTCGCTCAACCTGAAAGGCCTGATCTCGCAGCGCCTGGTGCCAAGGAAGGAAACCAAGGGCCGCGTGGTGGCGATGGAAATCCTGCTCAACTCGCCGCTGATCTCGGACCTGATCTTCAAGGGCGAAGTCCACGAGATCAAGGAGATCATGAAGAAGTCGCGCGAACTGGGCATGCAGACCTTCGACCAGGCCCTGTTCGACCTGTACGAGGCGGACAAGATCAGCTACGAGGACGCGCTGCGCAACGCGGACTCGGTGAACGACCTGCGCCTGAACATCAAGCTCAACAGCAAGCACGCGAAGAACCGCGACTTCTCCTCGGGCACGGAAGGTCTCGGCCTGGTCTGAAATACGGCGGGCGCCGCAAGCGCGGCGCCCGCGCCCCGTCCCGCCCGCTCAGGCGTAGACGGCGCTGTCGTAGCGGTTCGGCCGCGGCTCCTGCGCCAGCATCACCCACAGCACGATCCATCCCACCACCGGTACCAGCCACAGCAGTTGCCACCAGCCGCTGCGGTCGGTCTCGTGCAGCCTGCGCGTTCCCACCGCCAGCTGCGGCAGCCCCGTGGCCAGCGCGAACAGCATGCCCAGCACATCGCTCGTCATGTTCAGGACGGCGTTCACGAGGAATATGAAAAGAAAGAACCACCAGTACTCCGGCCGGGAAGCGGTGCCGGAAAACTTGGCGTAGTTGGCAAAGCAGGTTGAAACCGATTCAGTGAAGGTCATGTCGCTCTCGTCAGGTTGGTTGGCGCTGCCGTGTTTCTTTCAGCAAGGCAACATTAGCACACGGACGACGGCGAAGATGCACACATTCTCACGCTGCCCGTCATCCACCGGCGTGCGCCCACCTGCCACCGTTTCCGCTAAGGTAGGCCCTGATACCGCATCCGCACGGGGGCCGCGTGAACGCAAGCGACAATGTGCCCGCATTCGGCGATCTGATTCCCATCACAGAGGTCGAACGGCAAACCGGCATCCGCCAGGCCACCTTGCGGATGTGGGAGAAGCGCTACGGCTTTCCGCAGCCGCTGCGCGACCGCCATGGCGACCGGGTCTATCCCCCCGGCCAGGTCGAACGGCTGAAAGCGGTGAGCCGCATGATCGACCAGGGACTGCGGCCGGGAAAGATATTCTCCGGCGCATTCGAGGCCGGCGCGGCCGAGGTCCCCGCCCCCCCGACGCATCCGGACGGCGTTCCCGAGCGCTACCGGCGCATCTTCGAACTGCTGCGCGAGTACCGGCTCGCCGAGCTGCACGGTCTGTTCCAGCATCGCCTGCTCGACCTCGGCCTGCGCCGCTTCACCATCGAATTCCTGGCCCCGCTGTCGAGCGAGGTCGGCTCGGCCTGGAGCCGCGGGGAACTGCCGGTCCGCGCCGAGCGGGTCTTTTCGCAACTGGCCATGGCCTTCCTGCACGCCAAGCAGGCGGAGGTGCGGGTCGCGGGCGACGGGCGACCCAAGGTCCTGCTCGCCACCCTGACGGGCGAGTCCCACGTCCTGGGCATCATGATGGTCGAGGCCGTCATGGCCACCCTCGAAATGGACTGCATCCAGCTCGGCGGCGAGACGCCGCCGATCGAAGTGGCGGCGGCGGCCCGCGAAACCGACGCCGACCTGGTCGCCCTCTCGTTCAGCTCCTACTTCCCGCGCCGGAGCATGGCGCGCCTGGTCGCGGCACTGCGCGGCGCCCTGCCCCCTTCTGCCACCCTGTGGATCGGCGGCGAAGGGGCGTCCGACTCGGCTTGCCTGTTCGAGGACGTGCACATCTTCTCCGGGCTCGACGAGATCGAACCGGGCCTGCGGGAGCTTTTCCCGTCGCGCGGGCAGGCCCCGAGGTGACCGGCTCGCTCACGAACACCCCGTCGTTACTGTTGCGATTAAGCAACACGCAGCCCGAACGGGGCAACCCGTTCGAAGCGCGTCCTGTCCCGCTTGTGTAACACAAAGGGAAGGCAGGCGCGCCAAAAGCTTGACCCCTAAAGTTTTGTGCAACACAGAGATAATCCCGATGCAACGAGTTGCAGTGGCAGCAACAATATTGCCGCTTGGAACTAAGAACCGGCGCTGCTATTGTCTGGCCAGGAGAGCGGTCTCCCGTCCGCTCCCGCTTTCTGGACAGATATCATGACAATCAAAGAAACGACCTGGGAAGCCCTCGCTTTCCGGCTCGGCAATGAGGAATACGGGGTCGACATCCTGAAGGTACAGGAGATCCGGGGACACGACCCGGTCACCCGCATCGCCAACGCACCGGACTTCATCAAGGGCGTCGTCAACCTGCGCGGGATCATCGTGCCGATCGTCGACCTGCGCCTGCGCTTCCGGCTCGACACCAGCGGCAGCGAACAGTTCAACGTCGTCATCGTGCTCAATATCGCCGACCGGGTGATCGGCATGGTGGTCGACAGCGTGTCGGACGTGATCCGCCTCGCCCCCGCGGACATCCGCCCGGCGCCCCAGATGGGCACGGCCTTCGATACCGACTTCCTGCTTGGCCTGGGCACGATCGACGAGCGCATGCTCATCCTGCTCGACATCGAACGCCTCCTTTCCTCCAGCGAACTCGGCCTGCTCGAACGCCTGGCCGCATAACAACTCAACAATCGGATACATCCATGTTCAATCGAATGAAGGTAGGCACCCGCCTGATCGCAGGCTTCCTCACCCTGTCCGTGCTCGGCGCGCTGGTCGCCGCGATCGGTATTTTCAACATGTCGCGCATCAACGACAGCGCCGACGCCTTGTACGAGAAGGAGCTGCTGGGCATCTCCTACGTCAAGGAAGCCAACATCAACCTGGTCTATATCGGCCGCGCGATCCGCACCATGCTGCTGGCATCGACGGACCAGGATCGCCAGGGCGCCATCGCCAACGTCGAGACCGCCCGCGCCGGCCTGAAATCCAACCTCGACAAGGCACGCCCGCTTTTCTACACGGATGCCGGCAAGAAGGCGTTCGCCGAGGTGGAGACCCAGTTGCGCGAGTACGATGCCCTCGTCGTCGAGGCGACCCGGCGCGCACAGGCCGACGCGCTGCAAGACAGCCGCGAATCGGTCAACTACCTGTTCTCCACCGTCGCCCCGGCGGCCAACGCCGTCGATGTCCGCATGACCGAGCTGACCCGGCTGAAGGAGCAGAACGCCGCCCTCGCCGCGACCGACACCACCGCCCTGTTCGAATCGAGCCGCGCCATGATGCTGATGCTGGTGCTCGGCAGCGCGGCGGCCGGCGTGGGCCTGGGCGTGCTGATCACGCGTAACCTGACCCGCCAACTGGGCGGCGAACCGGGCTACGCCAGCGCGATCGCCGGCAGCATCGCCGCGGGCGACCTCACGGTCGAGGTCGACCTGCGCAAGGGCGACACCACCAGCATGCTGTTCGCGATGAAGAGCATGCGCGACAGCCTGGCAAGCATCGTCGGCCAGGTGCGCGAAGGCACCGACGCGATCGCCTCGGCCTCGGGCCAGATCGCCACCGGCAACCTCGACCTGTCCTCGCGTACCGAGGAACAAGCCAGTTCGCTGGAAGAAACCGCCTCCTCGATGGAGGAACTGACCTCGACCGTCCAGCAGAACGCCGACAACGCGCGCCAGGCCAACCAGCTGGCGAGCTCGGCCTCGGAAGTGGCGGGCCGTGGCGGCATGGTCGTGTCGCAGGTGGTCGACACGATGGCCTCGATCAACGACTCGTCCAAGAAGATCGTCGACATCATCGGCGTCATCGACGGCATCGCCTTCCAGACCAATATCCTCGCGCTGAACGCGGCGGTGGAGGCGGCGCGCGCCGGCGAACAGGGCCGCGGGTTCGCCGTGGTCGCGTCCGAGGTGCGCACGCTCGCCCAGCGCTCGGCCGCCGCCGCCAAGGAGATCAAGCTGCTGATCGACGACTCGGTCTCGAAGGTCGACGCGGGCGCCAAGCTGGTGGACAACGCGGGCGACACGATGGACGAGATCGTCGCCAGCGTGCGCCGCGTCACCGACATCATGGGCGAGATCACCTCGGCCAGCCAGGAACAGACCTCGGGCATCGAGCAGATCAACGTGGCCATCAGCCAGATGGATCAGGTGACCCAGCAGAATGCCTCGCTGGTCGAGGAGGCGGCCGCCGCCGCCGAATCGCTGCAGGACCAGGCTGCCAAGCTGGCCCAGCTCGTCGCGGTCTTCAAGCTCGACGCGCAAGCACCGGCCCGCGCTGCCCGCCCGGCAGCGGCGGCAGCGGTGCGCAAGCCGGCAACGCGCCTGGCCGCCCCCGCCACCGCTCCGGTCAAGCCGGTCAAGCCGGCCAAGTCGGCCAAGCCGGCTGGCGTGGTGCGCGAAGAGGAGTGGGAGAGCTTCTGAGCCCGGTCCGGCGGCGTCCGTGCGGTCACGCCGGGCGCCGCCGGGGCCCCTGCCCTATAATGTTGCATCAACATTAAGACGGGAGGATGGCGATGAGCGTTTTCGATTTCCAGGCGAATTACCTCGACGGCAAGCCGGCGGACCTGTCCACGTATCGCGGCAAGGTGCTCTTGATCGTCAACACGGCCAGCCAGTGCGGCTTCACCCCGCAGTACAAGGGGCTCGAGCAACTCTACGGGCAGTACCGGGAGCGGGGACTGGAAGTGCTCGGTTTCCCCTGCAACCAGTTCGGCCAGCAGGAACCGGGCAGCGAGGGCGAGATCGCCGCGTTCTGCGAAAAGAACTATGGCGTGAGCTTTCCGATGTTCGGCAAGGTGGACGTGAACGGCGATGCCGCCCATCCCCTGTTCCGGTATCTGAAAGAGTCGGCGCCCGGCGTGCTCGGCACGGAGGCGATCAAGTGGAACTTCACCAAGTTCCTCGTCGACCGCGAGGGCAAGGTCCACAAGCGCTACGCGCCCCAGACCAAACCGGAGGACATCGCGGGCGATGTCGAGGCGCTGCTGGCGCGCTGAGATCCCGTGGCCGCCTCGCCTACAGGAAGCTGTCTGTCTCGTACACGATCCCCTGCGCGATCAGCCCGGCCACGGCCTCCCGGTTTTCGGCGCTCTCGCTGAACATGGCCAGCACCTGCGGCAGGGTGACCGTGCCGTTGTCCAACGCCGCGAGCCAGTATTCGTAGCCGCCCGGGTCAGGCGCGCGGTCGAGGATGTTCTCGTACAGACGGCCGACCAGATCGGCGTTGGCTGGCGAGACGCCGTACTTGTCCTTGAATTCCTTCGAAACGATGAAGCCGGCGGCGATGTCGACCAGCGCGCTCCCGCGGTCGAGCGCCCCCATCCAGTACCCGACACCGGCATCATCCGGCACGCGGTCGAAGGCGGCACGGTACAGGCGGTACGCCTGACCCGCCGCACCGTCGAGGTCGAACGCCACGCGTAGGCCGTTGAAATTGAAGCGCTCCACACCGATGAGAGTGTCGGTCCCGTCAAAGCCGTCCCTGCGCCTGTCCGTCACCACGTAACCATCGTCGGTGAGGGTGATGTCGTAGTCTGCGCGCGTGCCTCGTAGTCTTACCGAGTCCGCTCCTTCGCCACCGATCACGGTATCGTTGCCGGGACCTCCTTGGAGAATATCGTTCCCGGTCCCGCCGTCGAGGATACCGGCGCTGATGATGGCCAGGTAGTCATCGCCCGCTCCACCGTGCAGGCGGCTGGCACCCGATGAGTGCGACCGGATGTCGTCATTGCCGTCGCCGCCTTCGAGGAGGTTTTCGCCGGCGCTGTCGACCAGCGTGTCATTCCCCGCACCGCCCTCCAGCCAATCGTTCCCGGCCCCCCCCTCGAGCCTGTCGTTACCATCGCCACCCAGCAAACGGTCGTTTCCTTCGCCCCCCAGCAGGCTGTCGCCGCCCCCGCCGCCACGCAAGGTATCGTCCAGTCGTTTTCCGACGAGGTAATCGACTCCCGGTGTACCGTCCATCTCCAACCCCTTGGAGGAACCATCCGGTCGCACGCCCTCCGTGAAGTTGTCCGCAGTGAACGCTGCGAGGGTGGTATTTTCGAAGATAATCTTCTTGCGGAACAGTAGTTCGCCACTGGCGCCATCCGGGTCGATCAGCAACTGGACGTTGCTCCCATCCTGCACCAGTTGCAACCACCCTCCCTCGGCGAAAGGATTGGTCCGTACGCTCGGCGGCAGCATGGAGAACAGATCCACGATGTCTCCCCCTGCCCCTCCCTGGAAATCGGTGATGGTGACCGCCGGTGTACCGGTGCCGGTGAACTGATAGAGATCGCGACCGGCTCCGCCCGTGGCGGCCACGGCGCGTCCCGAGATCGAGTTGCCCCCGAAAAAGAACACATCGTTTCCATCTCCCGCGTCGACCTTCATGGGGGTCTCGATGGCGGCTCCGCGTTCGACCCACACGTCGATCGAGTCATCCCCGCTCCCACCGTACACCTTCGTGACCGTCGTCACCGCATAAAGCCTGTCATTGCCTGCGCCACCATCGATCGTCGTGCCGTGAACGAAGGTCTCCTCGTAAATGCTGCCGCCATGGATGATGTCGTCGCCGGCACCACCGTCGAGCAGGTCGTCGCCCGCGTGGTCCGACAGATTGTCGTTGCCATCCCCACCGTACAGGCGGTCGTCACCGTCGCCGCCTTGGAGGCGGTCGTTGCCAGCCTCCCCATGCAGCACGTCGTCGCCGTCATGTCCATCGACATCATCGTCACCGGCACCGCCATGGACGCTATCGTGACCGTAACCAGCGTCGATCACATCACCGCCCCCGGGAAAGGCAGGCTCGTCGCCGCCGTGGATCACGTCGTCCCCCGCGGCACCTTCGATCCTGTCGGCGCCGTCGCCGCCCCTGATTTCATCATCGAGGATGTGGCCGGTCAGCACGTCAGCCCCCTCGGTACCGGTGAGCATCATCCCCTTGTTCGCGCCGTCAACGCCAAAGCCACCGACAAAGCTGTTGCCCGTCAAGGCGTCGAGCGTAACCCCGGTCAGGGTGAAGGCAAGGGCGAATCCATGCACCTGCCCAACGGCACCGTCCTCATCGTGATAAACCCTCGTTGCCCCGTTTTCGTAGACGGCCCGCAGGTAGCCCGATGCGCCGAACGGGTTGCCGGATGCGTAGGGTGGGAGCAAAGACATCAGGGAAAGACGATCGCCGCTTGAGAAGTCGTCGATGACGATGCCAGGATGTCCGTTGAGGACACTGAACACATCGGCGCCAGCGCCACCACGCGCCGTCACGCTCAAGGAAGAAGAGTTGTCGTGAACAAAACCCCAGTTGAACACAAGCTCATCCGTGCCCTCGCCCCCGTCCATGACGACGTCGTACCCATCGCTAAGGAAGGACCGCGAGAGATAAAGGCGGTCATCGCCGCCGCCGCCCAGCAGAGTGTCGGTACCGGCCCCTGCGTGCAGGTTGTCGTCACCTTCTCCACCATCGAGCAGGTTGGTGCCGGTCGAGGTTGTCGAAAGGACGTCATTGCCGTTCCCACCGAACAAGCTGTTGCTGCCATCGCGGTCGTATAACTGGTCGTCGCCTCCTCCGCCCTCCAGGACATCATTCCCGCCCATGCCATTGAGAGCGTCATTCCCCCCGAGGCCGTAGAGCGTATCGTCGGTCTCGGCCCCCTCGATCCGGTCGTCGCCCTCGGTGCCGGTCCGGCTCAGCGCGGCAGACCCGCGTTGGGAACCGGAACTTGTCAGGGAGATCGCGTCATCTACGGTGGGTCGAGGCATCGTCGGCTCCTGCGCAATGGATCAGTGCAGGATATCGACGCGTTATCACGAATGCAAGCAAACGGGCGCAAATACCCGTGCCGCATGATCAGGCGCGGCTTCAGCGCGTCTCGATGATCGCTTTGGACTGGATGGTGCAGCCGCGGTTGACGTTGTCGAGGAAACGCACCGCTTCGCCAAGCGACAGGGATGAGGGTAGCAGGTGGGTCAGGCTTTCGTCGCCGGAAATGCGGTCGAGGCCGAATGCGATCGAGCGGGAGACCTCGCGCGCCTGGCGGCCATCGCTGTTGTACAGCGAGTCGTAGACGCCGATTTCATCCCACAGCGGGACGAAACCGGGGCTGGTGGAATCCTCGAACACGACGGCGCGCCTGCCTTCGTCATAGCGAACGAGGCGGAATACGAAACTCAAGCAGATCCCCCTTTATCATTGACGGGGGAATCCTACCACGCGAGGATGCCGGGGGTGGGCTCGGCGCCAGGCTTGAGTGCCGCCCACCCCGCCGGCGTGCGGCTTACTTCGTCTCGGCCGCCTGCTTCTCGTCCTTGGCCGCATCCTGGACGGCTTCCTTCGCTTCCTTCGCTTCGGCCTTCACTTCTTCCTTGGCCTGCCTGGCCTCTTCCTGTACGGCGGCCTTCGCTTCCCTGGCCTCGGCCTTCACCTCGGCCCTGGCCGGTTCCGTGGTGGCGGGAGTGGCGGTCTGCGCGAAGGCGGAAGTTGCGAACAGACCGGCGAACATGGTGGCGAGTACTTTCTTCATCTTGCAGCTCCTTGGGTTGGTTTTCCGTTCGGGTGGACATTCGCGATGTCACTGAGCAGGAAACGGAGCCGGACAATGATGAGTTGACGAAGTTAACAATCTCTTACATTAGTGCCAATTGCTTACAAGTTAAGCCTGCGCAAGCGCCCGGTCCAGCAGTTCGATCCAGTGCGAGACCGGCTTGTCGGTGCCCGCCTGCAGGTGCGTCATGCAACCGATGTTCGCCGATACGATCTCCTGCGCGCCGGTCGCATCCAGGCAGGCCAGCTTGCGGTCGCGCAGTTCGTGCGCGATCGCGGGATGCATGACCGAATACGTGCCCGCCGAACCGCAACAGAGGTGGCTGTCCGCGCACAGCACCACGTCCACGCCGGCGGCGCGCAATACGCCCTCGACCTTGCCGCGGATCTGCTGGCCGTGCTGCAAGGTGCAAGGCGGATGGTAGGCCACGCGCGCGGCGCCGCCGCCCTTCAGACGCTCCGCCAGCGCGCCTTCGAACTGCGGCATGATCTCGGAAAGGTCCCGGGTCATCTCCGCCACGCGCCGCGCCTTGTCCGCATAGGCCGGGTCGTGCGCCAGCAGGTGGCCGTACTCCTTCACCGTCACGCCGCAGCCGGACGCGGTCATCACGATCGCCTCCACCTGGTCCACGTAGGGCCACCAGGCGTCGATGTTGCGGCGCATGTCGTCCAGGCCCCCCTCCTGGTCGTTCATGTGGTAGCGCACGGCGCCGCAGCAGCCCGCCTTCGGCGCGGCCAGCAACTGCACGCCCAGCGCGTCGAGCACGCGGGCGGTGGCCGCGTTGATGTTCGGGCCCATCGCGGGCTGCACGCAGCCCTGCAGCACCAGCATCTTGCGCGCGTGGGTGCGCGCCGGCCACTGGCCGGCGGCGCGCGACGGCTGGAGCTTGTCGCGCAGCGCCGCGGGCAGCAGGGGCCGCGCCAGTTGCCCGGCCCTGAAGGCCGGCTTGAACAGGCCTGCGCGCGGCAGGAACTCCTTGAGCGTGGTGCGCCGGATGCGCTCGCCCAGCGGACGCTTCACGCGCGCCTCCACCACCTTGCGGCCGATATCCACCAGCCGCCCGTACTTCACCCCCGACGGACAGGTCGATTCGCAGTTGCGGCAGGTGAGGCAGCGGTCCAGGTGCAGTTGGGTCTTCGCGGTCGGCTCCACCCCTTCGAGCACCTGCTTGATCAGGTAGATGCGCCCGCGCGGGCCGTCGAGCTCGTCGCCCAGCAGCTGGTAGGTCGGGCAGGTCGCGGTGCAGAAGCCGCAGTGCACGCAGGCGCGCAGGATCGCTTCGGCCTCCTCCCCTTCCGCTGTGCCCTTGATGAAATCGGCGAGATTGGTTTGCATGGTTCAGTACATCCGGCCCGGGTTGAAAACGTTCGAGGGATCGAAGCCCGCCTTCAGGCGCTCGTGGATGCGGGCCACGGCGGGCTGCAGCGGCTGGAACACGCCCACCGCCTTGTCTCCGCCGCGGAACAGGGTCGCGTGGCCGCCGGCGGCGCTGGCCGCGCGCCGGATGTCGCGCGCGCAGTTGTCATCGGCGGCAGCGCGCAGCCAGCGCTGCGCCCCGCCCCATTCGATCAGCTGCGGCCCCTTCAGGACCATGGCGGGCGTGGCCGAGGGCACGGACAGGCGCCACAGGGGCGCGTCGCCCGTGAAGAACGCATGCCCTTGCTCGCGCACGCCCTCCCAGAATCGCGCGCAGTCCGGCATGACCTCACCACCCAGTGACCCGACCGCCGCATCCACAGCCGCCCGCGCGCCCGACAGGCGCAGCGCCAGCACGCCGTCATGCCAGCAACTGGCCGACACCGGTAACGGCTGCCCCGCCCATTCGTTGAGCTTGCGCAGCGCTTCGATCTCGCCCAGCTCGAACCGCAGCGTGGTCTCGGCGAACGGGCGCGGCAGCACCTTGACCGACACTTCCAGCAGCAGCCCGAGGGTGCCGAGCGACCCGGCGAGCAGGCGCGACACATCGTAGCCGGCGACGTTCTTCATCACCTGGCCGCCGAAGCTCAGCACATCGCCCTTCCCGTCCATCAGCTTCGCACCGAGTACGAAGTCGCGCACGGCGCCGCTAGTGGCACGGCGCGGGCCGGACAGTCCGCTCGCGATCGCGCCGCCCAGTGTCGCGCCTTCCCCAAAGTGCGGCGGCTCGAATGCCAGCATCTGCCCGCGTTCGGCCAGCGCCGCCTCGATCTCGGCCAGCGGCGTGCCGCAGCGCGCGGTGATCACCAGTTCGGTCGGCTCGTAGTCGACGATGCCCCGGTACGCCCCGGTGTCGAGGACGTCGCCCTCGACGCGCTGGCCGTACCAGTCCTTGGTGCCGCCGCCGCGGATGCGCAGCGCGCGGCCCTCGCGCGCGGCGGCCAGCACCTGTTCCTTGAATTGTTCGATCATGTGAATCCAGTCAGAAGCGCGGCAGGTGCGCGAACGGCAGGCGCCCGCCGGACACGTGCATCCTGCCGAATTCGGCGCAGCGGTGCGGCGTGGGGATGGCCTTGTCGGGGTTGAGCAGCATCGGCACGTCGAACGCCCGCTTGACCGCGAAGAAGGCCTCCAGTTCCCGCGCGCCGAACTGCACGCACATCGAATCGATCTTCTCCATGCCCACCCCGTGCTCGCCGGTGATCGTGCCGCCCACCTCCACGCACAAGGCGAGGATGGCCGCGCCAAAGGCTTCCGCGCGCTCGAACTCGCCCGGCTTGTTGGCATCGAACAGGATCAGCGGGTGCATGTTGCCATCGCCCGCATGGAACACGTTCGAGCAGCGCAGTCCATACTCGCGCTCCATCGCCTCGATCCCGAGCAAGACCTCGGCCAAGCGCTTGCGCGGGATGGTGCCGTCCATGCAGTAATAATCCGGCGAGATGCGGCCGGCGGCCGGGAACGCGTTCTTGCGGCCCGACCAGAAGCGCATGCGCTCGGCCTCGCTTTGCGACACCGCGATCGCGGTCGCGCCCGCGCCTTCCAGCACCGCCGTCATGCGTTCGATCTCCTCGGCCACCTCGAGCGCCGTGCCATCCGCCTCGCACAGCAGGATGGCGGCGGCATCGGTATCGTAGCCCGCCTTGACGAAGGGTTCGACGATGCCCACCGCGGTGCGGTCCATCATCTCCAGCCCGGCCGGGATGATCCCCGCCGCGATCACACTGGCCACCGCGTTGCCGCTCGTGACGACGTCGTCGAACGAGGCCATGATGACCTGGGCGGTCGCTGGCTTGGGCACCAGCTTGACGGTCACCTCGGTGACGATGCCCAGCATCCCTTCGGAACCGATGAACACGGCCAGCAGGTCCAGCCCCGGGGCGTCCAGCGCCTCGCCGCCGAGCTCGACGATTTCGCCCTCGATCGTGGCGACGCGCACGCGCAGCACGTTGTGCACCGTGAGGCCGTACTTGAGGCAGTGCACGCCGCCCGAGTTCTCGGCCACGTTGCCGCCGATGGTGCAGGCGATCTGCGAGGATGGATCGGGCGCGTAGTACAGGCCGAACCGCGAGACCGCCTCCGAGATCGCCAGGTTGCGCACGCCCGGCTGCACGACGGCGGTGCGGGCGTATTCGTCCACGCGCACGATGCGGTTCAGGCGCGCGGTCGAGACGACCACGCCATCGGCGATCGGCAGCGCGCCGCCGGACAGGCCGGTGCCGGCGCCGCGCGGCACGATCGGCACCTGCAATGCGCGGCACACGTCCAGGATCGCGAGCACCTCGTCCTCCGTGGATGGCAGCGTGACGATCATCGGCAGCTGGCGGTAGGCCGCCAGGCCGTCGCATTCGTAGGGACGCGTATCTTCGGGATCGGACAGCACGCAGCGGTCCGGCAGGCGTGCCCGCAGCGCGGCGGCGACCTGCCGCCGGCGCTCGGCGTTGATGGGGGTGGAGACGGACATCCGGGGATTGTAAGCACAATCCCGGCGTTTTGTCGTATGCTCGCCCTATCTTTTTTTGAACGCGGGACATAATCATGGGCAATCGACTTTCTAAAATCGCCACGCGCACGGGCGACGACGGCAGCACCGGACTGGGCGACGGCAGCCGCACCCGCAAGGACAGCGAGCGCATCCACGCGCTGGGCGAAGTCGACGAGCTCAATTCCTTCGTCGGGCTGCTGCTGTGCGAGGACATGCCGGCCGAGTTGCGCGAGGAACTGGTCTCGATCCAGCACGACCTGTTCGACCTGGGCGGCGAACTGTGCATCCCGGGCTACCAGATGATCAAGGACGAGCACGTGGCGCGCCTGGACGGCCTGCTCGAGAAGTACAACGCCGGCCTGCCGATCCTGAAGGAATTCATCCTGCCGGCCGGCTCGCGCGCGGCATCGCTGGCGCACGTGTGCCGCACCGTGTGCCGCCGCGCCGAGCGCGCCATCGTGGCGCTGTCGCAGACCGACACGATCAACCCGCAGCCGCGCCAGTACGTGAACCGCCTGTCGGACCTGATGTTCGTGCTGGCGCGCGTGCTGAACCGCTTCGCCGGCGGCAGCGACGTGCTGTGGCAGCACGAACGCAAACGGGGCTAGGCAGGTGGGCGACGACTTCATCGAGGTCTACGACGGCGCGCTCACGCCACAGCAGTGCGACGCCATCGTCGCGCGCTTCGACGCCAGCGACAAGGTGGTGCGCGGGCGCACCGGTCACGGCGTGGACGTGAGCAAGAAGGACAGCTACGACCTGACCATCAACCAGTATCCGGAATGGCGCGACGTGGCCAAGCTGATGACGGGCAGCGTGGCACGCCACCTGCGCCAGTACATGGACAAGTACCGCATGCTGCTGATCGGGGCGCTGTCGCCCTCGGTGGCGCATCCTGCCACCGGCGAGGCGGTGCCGCTGTCGCTGGCGAATTTCGACGAATTCGGCACGCCCAACCTCGACGAGCTGATGCAGTCGATCTACCGGCTGGGCGACATCAACCTGCAGAAGTACCTGAAGGCGTCCGGCGGCTACCACCACTGGCATTCGGAGGTGTATCCGCAGAACGCCAGCTGCGAGACCCTGCACAGGGTGCTGCTGTTCCAGTTCTACCTGAACGACGTGGAGGAAGGCGGCGCGACCGAGTTCCTGTACCAGCGGCGCAAGGTCGAGGCGCGCAAGGGACGGCTGGTGATCGCCCCGGCAGGGTTCACGCACACGCACAAGGGACACGTGGCCACCAGCGGGGACAAGTACATCGCGACCTCCTGGGTGCTGTTCCAGCGGGCGGAGACCCTGTTCGGCGGCGGGGGGTGAGGTCGCGCCTGTCCGGTGGGCTCGAGAGCCTGCGCGGCCCGGCCCACCCTGCGAAAGATGGGCGTAGGGTGGGCTCTTGAGCCCACCGCAGCAACCGTAAAGTGTACCGGCGAGGCCGCGCGCGCTCACGCGTCGCGTATCACCGGTGGGCACAGGTGCCCACCCTACGAACTCGGCGGCCCCGCCCACCCTGGGCGAAGCGCACGCCGTTGATCAGCCGTTATTGACCACCAGCCGCGGCTCGTCCGCCCCGAAGCGCTTGCGGATCGAGGCCGCGATGCCTTTCGCGTCCAGCCCCACCGAGGCCAGCAGCGCGGCCGGGTCGCCCTGGTCGATGAACTTGTCGGGCAGGCCCAGCATCAGCAGCGGCTTGACGACGCCCGCCGCGGCCAGCGCCTCCGCCACCGCCGCGCCCGCGCCACCCATCACGCAGCCCTCTTCCACCGTCACCAGGTAGTCGTGGTCGCCCGCCAGGCGCTTGACCAGCTCGGCGTCCAGCGGCTTGACGAAACGCATGTTCGCCACCGTCGCGTTCAGCTCGTTGCCGGCCGCGACGCTCGGCGCCACCATCGAGCCGAAGGCCAGGATCGCGATGTCCTTGCCCTCGCGCCGCACCTCGCCTTTGCCCAGTTCGATCGAGCCCAGCTCCTCGGCGATGGGCGCGCCGACGCCTGCGCCGCGCGGATAACGCACGGCCGCCGGCCCGGGATAGTGGTAGGCCGTGGTCAGCATCTGGCGGCACTCGTTCTCGTCGGACGGCGCCATCACCACCATGTTCGGGATGCAGCGCAGGTAGGCCAGGTCGTAGTTGCCGGCATGGGTCGCGCCGTCGGCGCCGACCAGGCCCGCGCGGTCCAGCGCGAACGTCACATCCAGGTTCTGCAGCGCCACGTCGTGGATCAACTGGTCGTAGGCGCGCTGCAGGAAGGTCGAGTAGATCGCCACGACGGGCTTCATGCCCTCCGTCGCCAGGCCCGCGCCGAAGGTCACCGAGTGCTGCTCGGCGATGCCGACGTCGAAGTAGCGCTCCGGATACTGCTGGTGGAAGCGCACCATGCCCGAACCCTCGCGCATCGCCGGGGTGATGCCGACCAGGCGCTTGTCCGCCGCCGCCATGTCGCACAGCCAGTTGCCGAATACTTCGGTGTAGGTGATCTTGCTCGGGGCAGTGGCCGGCTTGATGCCTTCGCTCGGGTTGAACTTGCCGGTGCCGTGGTACAGGATGGGCTCGGCCTCGGCCAGCTTGTAGCCCTGCCCCTTCCTGGTCACCACGTGCAGGAACTGCGGGCCCTTGAGCTTCCTGATGTTCTCCAGCGTCGGAATCAGCGAGTCCAGGTCGTGGCCGTCGATCGGGCCGATGTAGTTGAAGCCGAATTCCTCGAACATCGTGGCCGGGACCACCATGCCCTTGGCATGCTCCTCCAGCCGCTTGGCCAGCTCGCGCACCGGTCCCGGCAGCACGGTCTTGCCGACGTTCTTGGCCGCGGCGTAGAACTGGCCGGACATCAGGCGCGCCAGGTAGCGGTTGAGCGCACCCACCGGCGGCGAGATCGACATGTCGTTGTCGTTCAGGACCACCAGCAGGTTCACGTCGTCCTCGACGCCCGCGTTGTTGAGCGCCTCGAAGGCCATGCCGGCCGTCATCGAGCCGTCGCCGATCACGGCGATCGCGTGGCGATGCTCGCCCTTGAGCTTGGCGGCCTGCGCCATGCCCAGCGCCGCCGAGATCGAGGTCGACGAGTGCGCGGTGCCGAAGGTGTCGTAGATGCTCTCGTCGCGCTTGGGGAAGCCCGACAGGCCGTTCAACTGGCGCAGCGTGTCCATGCGCCCGCGGCGGCCGGTGAGGATCTTGTGCGAATAGGTCTGGTGGCCGACGTCCCAGACGATGCGGTCGCGCGGCGTGTCGAACACGTAGTGCAGCGCGATCGTCAGTTCCACCGTCCCGAGGTTGGACGACAGGTGGCCGCCGGTCTTGGAGACCGAATCGAGCAGGAAATGGCGCAACTCGTGCGCGAGCGGCGTCAGTTGCGTGCGCGGCAGTTTGCGCAGGTCGGCGGGGTCGTTGATGGTCTCTAGCAGTTTCATTTAGGCCTTCCGCTGCACGATCAGGTCCGCGAGTTCGCGCAGCCGCTGTGCTTGTTCTCCGAATGGCGCCAGCGCATCATGCGCCTGGCGCCGCAATTGCTCGGCCAGCGCCCGCGACGGCTCCAGCCCCAGGATCGACACATAGGTCGGTTTGTTGTCGGCCGCGTCCTTGCCGGCGGTCTTGCCCAGCGTCGCGGAATCGGCGGTCGCGTCCAGCACGTCGTCCACGACCTGGAACGCCAGCCCTACCGCCTTGGAGTAGGCGTCCAGGGCTTCGAGTTCCCGCGGCGCGAGCTCGCGTCCGGCGAGCGCGCCCAGCAACACCGACGCGCGCAGCAGCGCGCCGGTCTTGAGCTGGTGCATCTGTTCCAGTTGTTCCAGCGTCAGCGCCACGCCGACGCTGTCCAGGTCGATCGCCTGGCCGCCGCACATGCCGGCCGAACCGGCCGCCTTCGCCAGCAGCGCGAGCATCGCCACCAGGCGCGCGGGCGGCACCGAGGCGGCTTCGGCCAGCACCTGGAACGCCTGGGCCTGCAGCGCGTCGCCGACCAGCAGCGCCGTCGCCTCATCATACGCCACGTGGACCGTCGGCTTGCCGCGGCGCAGCGCATCGTCGTCCATGCACGGCATATCGTCGTGCACCAGCGAATACGCGTGGATCATTTCGAGCGCGGCCGCGGCGCGCGACAGCGCGTCGGGATCGGCCCCGAACAGGTCGCCGCTGGCGTACACGAGCAGCGGGCGCACGCGCTTGCCCCCGCCGAGCACGGTGTAGCGCATCGCCTCGTGCAGCTTGTGCGGGACGCTCGCGGCGGCGGGCAGGAAGGCGTCGAGCCCATCCTCGGAGCGGGCCTGGACCTGCCGCATCCAGTCGCCAAACGACAGCGCGCTCATTGACCGGCCTCGCCGGCGTTCTCGGCGAACGGCTTGAGCATCTCACCCTCGAGCACCTTGACCTGGGACTCGACCTTCTCCAGCTGCGCGGCGCAGTACCTGACCAGCTCCGAACCGCGCGCGTAGGCGGCCACCGATGCCTCCAGAGGCAGCTGGCCCGCCTCCATCTGCGACACCAGCTGGGTCAGCTCGGCCATGGCCTGCTCGAACGACTCGGGCGGCGCGCCGCTTCCAGCGTTAATTTTGTTTGACATAGATACGTGTTGTGAGGGCCGACGCACTTGTGCGCCACAGGGCTGTCGAATCGCGTATTTTAGAACAATCCACCCCACGAGGTGGCGCACGTTGCAGTATCTGCAGCTTGACGGCAAGGCCACATTCTAGCGCAAACGCCCTCCCGAGCATGAAAACGATGTATTTCCGGCAATTTTTGCGCTTGCAAGCACCACAATCTCGGGATGGCCCGAGACTGTAGAGCCCGTTACGCGGTATAATCTACGGTTCTGTCCGAAATACCGTATTCCTCAATCAAAAAATACTGGTCTTTGGATTCTTTCTCTTCTTTGGCTTAATGCTTATATAGGGGGGTTGGGATGTCCGATCTGGCTACCCACGCCAAGCTGGCGCGCTCGTGCGCTCAGCTTCCGGTAAATGTTTACTTCGACGACGCGCTGCTCGAGCGCGAGAAGTTGCATTTGTTTAACAAGGGCCCGCGCTACGTCGGCCACGAACTGATGGTGCCCGAGGTCGGGGATTTCGCGACACTCGCGTCCGAGAACGAAGGACGCATGCTCGTTCGTAACGCGACCGGAATCGAGGTGCTGTCGAACGTATGCCGCCACCGCCAGGCGCTGATGTTCAATGGCCGCGGCAACGCGAAGAACATCGTCTGCCCGCTGCACCGCTGGACCTACGACCTGAAGGGCGAACTGATCGGCGCGCCGCATTTCGCCGAGACGCCCTGCCTGAACCTGTCGAAGACGCCGCTGCAGAACTGGAACGGCCTGCTGTTCGAGCAAAACGGCTACAACGTCATGGACAAGCTGTCGCGCCTGTCGGTCACCAAGGACCTGGACTTCTCGGGCTACATGTTCGACCACGTCGAGATCCACGACTGCGACTACAACTGGAAGACCTTCATCGAGGTCTACCTGGAGGACTACCACGTCGAGCCCTTCCACCCCGGCTTGGGCAATTTCGTCAGCTGCGACGACCTGCGCTGGGAGTTCGGCACCGACTACAGCGTGCAGACCGTGGGCGTGAACCGTTCCCTGCAGAAGTCCGGTTCGCCCGTGTACAAGAAATGGCAGGAACAGGTCCTGAAGTTCAACAACGGACAGCCGCCGAAGTTCGGCGCGATCTGGCTGACGCTGTATCCGAACATCATGGTCGAGTGGTACCCGCACGTGCTGGTGGTGTCGACCCTGTGGCCGATGGGGCCGCAGAAGACCCGCAACGTGGTCGAGTTCTACTACCCGGAAGAGATCGTCCTGTTCGAGCGCGAGTTCGTCGAGGCCGAGCGTGCCGCCTACATGGAAACGGCGATCGAGGACGACGAGATCGGCCTGCGCATGGACGCCGGACGCAAGATCCTCCTGGCGCGCGGCGTCAACGAGGTCGGCCCCTACCAGTCGCCGATGGAAGACGGGATGCAGCACTTCCATGAGTGGTACCGCAGCAAACTCGAACTGTAAACGGCCAGGAAGCTGATGGCCTCTCTCTGGATGCTGTTCGCCAGCTTCGCGTTCGCCGCCATGGGTGCGGGCGTGAAGCTGGCATCGGAGTTCTACTCCACTTCCGAACTGCTGATGTACCGGGGCCTGATCGGCACGCTCATGCTGGTCGCGATGGTGCGCCATCGCGGCGGCAGCTTCAAGACTCCCTTCGTCAAGGAACACGCCTGGCGCAGCATCGTCGGCGTGACCTCGCTCTGGCTGTGGTTCTTCGCCATCGGCCTGTTGCCGCTGGCCACCGCTGTCACCCTGAACTACATGGCCCCGATCTGGATCGCCGCCGGCCTGTTCCTGCTGGGCTGGTGGACCCGCACCAAGCACGCCGAATGGCCGCTGGTGCTCGCCATCGGCATGAGCTTCGTCGGCGTCACCCTGGTGCTGCAGCCCGCCGTCGAAAGCGACCAGTGGCTGGGCGGGCTGGCGGGCCTGTGCTCCTCCATCGTCTCGGCGATGGCCTACATGCAGGTGCGCAAGCTGGGGCAGATGGGCGAGCCCGAGTACCGGGTCGTCTTCTACTTCTCCCTCACCACCACCCTGGTCGGCTTCCTCGGCGCGCTGCTTGGCGACGGTGGCGGCGCGCCCTTCCATGCGCACAGCTGGTACAGCGGCGGCCTGCTGCTGGCCATCGGCGTCTCCGCCCTGCTCGCCCAGATGGCGATGACGCGCGCCTACCGCGTCGGCAAGGTGCTGGTGGTGGCCAACCTGCAGTACACCGGCATCGTGTTTTCCGCCCTGTGGGGCCTGCTGCTCTGGAACGACCGCTTCGACTGGCACGTGTGGCTGGGCATCGGCGTGATCCTCGCGTCCGGCATCGCCGCCACGTTCTACAATACGCGCAGCACCGCGCGCGGCGCGGTGGTCAAGACAACCGATCCGATCGCAAGCGAAACCTGAGGACGCCCATGTACAAGACACTGATCTCCGCGGCCGAACTGGCCGGCCACATCCATGACCCGAAATGGGTCGTCGTCGACTGCCGTCACGACCTGCAGAACCTGACGGCGGGCCGCGAGGGCTACGCCATCGGCCACCTGCCGGGCGCCGTGTTCGCGGACATGGAAACCCGGCTGTCGGGCGAGAAGCGCGGCGCGGACGGGGTGTTCCGTGGGCGCCATCCACTGCCGGAGAAGGACGCGCTGGTCGAGACCCTGCGCGCCTGGGGCGTGAACGACGACAGCCAGGTGGTCGCCTACGACGCCCACGGCGGCATGTACGCGGCGCGCCTGTGGTGGCTGCTGCGCTGGCTCGGGCACGAGGCGGTGGCGGTGCTGGACGGCGGCATGGCCGCCTGGCAGTCGCTCGGCCAGCCGCTCACCCAGGATGAGCCGTCCAGGCCGCGCGGCGGTTTCACCGCGCGCGCCCCCTTCGTGCCGACGGTGACGGCGGCCGAGGTGCTGGAGAATATCGAGACCGGCCGCAAGGCCGTGATCGACGCACGCGCGGCCGATCGCTTCCGCGGCGAGAACGAGACCATCGATCCGGTCGGCGGACATATTCCGGGCGCGAAGAACCGCTTCTTCAAGGACAACCTGCAGCCGGACGGCCGCTTCAAGAGCGCTTCCCAGTTGCGCGAGGATTTCGAGGACATCGTCGGCGATCCGCGGCAGGCGATCATGCAGTGCGGTTCGGGCGTGACCGCCTGCCACAACCTGCTGGCCCTGGAAGTGGCGGGCATGCCGGGCGCGGCGCTGTATCCCGGATCGTGGAGCGAATGGTGCGCCGACCCGTCGCGCCCCGTGGAAACGGGAACGTAGGGTGGGCTCTTGAGCCCACCGGTCAGCAACGCACGCATCCCGGTGGGCACGAGTGCCCACCCTACCTAATGCCCGCCCCGGGTCAGGAACAGCACGATCCCCACCCCCAGCGCGATCAGCAGTACCTGCGGCACCGACTCGCGCACCGTGGCCCGGCGCTGCATCTGCGGCATCAGGTCGCTCACGGCGATGTAGATGAAGCCCGAGGCCGCGAACACCAGCACATACGGGATGAGGTCGCTGGCCTGGCCCAGCGTGAAGTAGCCCAGCAAGCCTCCCGCCACCGACAGCAGGCTGCACAGCAGGTTGAACACGTAGGCGCGCAGGCGCGAGAACCCGGCGTTGAGCAGCACGATGAAGTCGCCGATCTCCTGCGGGATCTCGTGCGCCACGATGGCCAGCGCGGTCACGATCCCGAGCTGGGGATTGGCCAGGAAAGCGGCGGCGATCAGGATGCCGTCCGTGAAGTTGTGCATCCCGTCGCCGAGCAGGATCATCCAGCCGGCCTTGCCCGCCTCGCGTGCGTCGTGGCCGTGCGCGTGATGGTGCCCATCGCCCTCGTGGTGGTGCGAATGGCGCAGGATCGCCAGCTTCTCGAGCAGGAAGAAGGTCAGCAGGCCGCCCAGCAGCGTGGCGAACAGGCTGTGGGTGTCGGCGCCCGAATCGAAGGCGCGCGGCAGCGCATGCAGCAAGGACGTGGCCAGCATCAGCCCGACCGACAGGCTGACCATCCGTTCCACCATCTTCGACAGCAGCGCGAAGGAGAAGACGGCAGCGGCAGAGATGCTGAGGATGCCGGCGATCACGGTCGCCAGCAGGATCGAGCTGAGAATCGGGTCTATTTGGGTGCCTCGTGTTCTGGTCTTGCAAAGGCTGCAAGCCGGGCATTGTACAACCCCGGCTTGCTGCCGTGCAGCATCAGCCTACGCCGTGGCGCCGGAACCAGGCCAGGGCGCGGGCCCAGGCGTCCTTCGCGTCCCCCTCCACATAGCCCGGACGATAATCGGCGTGGAAGCCATGCCCGGCGTCCGGGTACACGACAATCGCGGAACCGCTGTTGCCCTTGGCCAGCTCGGCCTTCATCCTTTCCACCGTCTCCAGCGGGATGCCGGTGTCCTTGCCGCCGTACAGGCCCAGCACCGGCGCCTTCAGTTCGTCGGCGATGTCGACCGGATGGCGCGGCGCGATGGGGGTCGAATCGCCGACCAGGCGCCCATACCAGGCGACCCCGGCATCGACCTTCGGGTTGTGGGCGGCGTACAGCCAGGTGATGCGGCCGCCCCAGCAAAAGCCGGTGATGCCCAGCTTGTCGGTGTTGCCGCCGTGCTTCGCGGCCCAGTCGACCACGGCGTCCAGGTCCTGCATCACCTGGTCGTCCGGGGTCTTGGACACGATGTCCTTGATCAGGCCCGCGATCGTGGCCACTTTGGAAGGATCGCCCTGGCGCATGAACAGGTCCGGCGCCAGCGCCATGTAGCCCTCGCGCGCGAGGCGGCGCGCGATGTCGGCGATGTGCTCGTGCACGCCGAAGATCTCGGAGATGACCAGGATGACCGGGAGATTGGCCTTGCCCTCGGGCTGGGCGCGGTAGACGGGAAGATCGACGCCCTTGACGTTGACCATCACGGTGCCCGCCGTGAGTCCGGCGACGTCCGTCTTGATGACCGCGCCCGTGACCGGCAACGCGGCGGCGGCGAAGCCGGTGCCCAGCGCCGCCTTCAGGAACACGCGGCGGTCCACGCCGTCCTCGAAAGCGGTGGCGCCGATCAGCCCGCCGCCCTCCTGTACAAGATCCTTCATGTCGAACCCTCCGGTCAGGTGTTGATAGGATGTCTATCTTACCGTGACATGGGAGCGCACGCATGAGCACGCGCCGCCCACCTGGGCCTGGCGCGTGCCGCTCGCCCTTACGGGGTCAGCGCGAAGTTCACGTTGGACTGGTTGGCCGTGCCGATATCGACCGCGTCGACAGACTTGGCGGCGTAGCCGGTCGCGGCCGCTTCGACGCGGTAGCTTGCCGCCTTGGTGGCGGTGCTGGCGTTGAAGACCAGCGGCAGGGTCGGGCTGTAGGTCGCATACTGGGGCGCGGCCACGGGAAGCTTGGCCAGCGTGTAGGCGCCGGTCGCCAGGTCCGCGCCCTGGTACTTGATGGTCACGGTCGGGCCGGATGCGAAACTCTGCTTGGCCGAGACGTAGGCGACCTCGGTCGCGCTCGCCGGCGTCATCGTCACCGTGCCGGCGATCGAACCGGTATTGCCCGCCGTGAGGGTCAGCGGCGCCGCGGCCGTGCTCAGCATGGTGGTGCTCGATGTCGAAGCGACCGGCACGCCGGCCACCACGGAGGCTGCGCTGGTGTCGGACGTGATCACCACGTCATAGCTGCCAGGGGCCAGGCGGGCCAGGAAGAATTCACCGGTGGTGGGGTTCGGGGTGGTCGCGCTGACGATGTTGCCGTTCTGCTGGGCCGACACGCTCACGTTCGCGCCGAGCGCCGCGGTGCTGACGAAACCGGAGATGCCGTTGATCGCGGAAGGCAGCATCTTGACCACAGGCTTGAGCAGGTAGGTGCCCCGGCCGCGCGTGACGACCGACTTGCAGGCGTCGAAGTCGATCACGACGTCGGCGCGCTGGCCCGCGACCACCTCGAAGCCGCCGACCAGCTTGATTCCGCTTTGGGCCGCGCTCGGGGTGTCCAGCGCCACTTCGGTCCGGGTGGCGCTCGGCACGACGGTGCTGCCCTTGGCGTCCAGCACCAGGCGGATCTGGTTGTAGCGCCCCGCCTCGAGGCTGGTCTGGCCGAGCGTGTCGAGCACGCCGTTGGTCAGGTTCAGCAGGTTGATCTTGCGCGCCGGGTTCAGGGTGATGTCGGTCCAGCCGGAATCGGTCTCGCTGGCGGTCGAGCTCTTGTTGACGCGTACCTTCTGCACGGTGACGTTCACCGCGTCGAAGCCGCAGGCGGGCGCGTCCGTCAGCGCCACGCTCAGGGTGCCCATGGTCGAGACCGGGGCGCTCGGCGCGCTGTCGCCGCCACCGCCGCCACAGGCGACGAGCGAGGCCGCGGCGAGAGCGCCGGCGGCCAGCAATACGGTTCGGGTGTGCTGTTGCTTCATGATCTACCTTTCAGTGTTGATGCCGGATCGCACGGCGCTGACAGGTATCCTACATTCCGCAAGGCAACTTTTTATGCGCGCACACGTGTCTGAAACGTCTGCTTACACAATACATACGCGACTGTTGCGCCGCCGAGACGGGCGGACAAGGCAGGCGCGATTAGTGCGCCTCCTCCCAGTTGCGGCCGACGCCGGTCTCCGCCACCAGCGGCACCTTGAGCGTCGCCACGCCCGCCATCAGCTCCGGCAACTTCGCCTTGACCAGCTCCAGTTCGGCCTCGGGCACCTCGAGCACCAGCTCGTCGTGCACCTGCATCACCATGCGGGTGTCCAGCTTCCCGCCCTCGATCCAGCCCTGCACCGCGATCATCGCCAGCTTGATCAGGTCGGCGGCCGTGCCCTGCATCGGCGCATTGATCGCGGCGCGCTCGGCGCCGGCGCGGCGCGGGCCGTTCGGCGAATTGATCTCGGGCAGCCACAGGCGGCGGCCGAACACGGTCTCGACATAGCCGCGCGCCTTGGCGGCCAGGCGCGTCTCGTCCATGTACTGCTTCACGCCCGAGAAGCGGGCGAAATAGCGGTCGATGTAGCTGGCCGCGGCCGAACGCTCGATGCCCAGGTTCTGGGCCAGGCCGAAGGCGCTCATGCCGTAGATCAGTCCGAAATTGATCACCTTGGCGTAGCGGCGCTGCTCGCTCTGCACCTCGGCCGCCGGCACCCCGAAGATCTCGGCGGCGGTCGCGCGGTGGATGTCCTCGCCCTCGGCGAAGGCCTTGAGCATCGCCTCGTCGCCCGAGATGTGCGCCATGATGCGCAGCTCGATCTGCGAGTAGTCGGCCGACACGATCACATTCCCGGGCGCAGCGACGAAGGCTTCGCGGATGCGGCGGCCCTCGGCGGTGCGCACCGGGATGTTCTGCAGGTTCGGGTCGTTCGACGCCAGGCGGCCGGTGATCGCCACGGCCTGCGCGTAATTGGTGTGCACGCGCCCGGTGTTCGGGTTCACCATGCGCGGCAGCTTGTCCGTGTAGGTGGACTTGAGCTTGGACAGGCCGCGGTGCTCGAGCAGGATCTTGGGCAGGGGGAAGTCCTCGGCCAGCTTTTGCAGCACTTCCTCGTCGGTGGACGGGGCGCCGGTCGCGGTCTTCTTGATGACCGGCAGCTGCAGCTTGCCGAAGAAGATTTCGCCGATCTGCTTGGGCGAACCCAGGTTGAACGGGCCGCCCGCCAGCTCGTAGGCCTGCCGCTCCAACTCGGCCAGGCGCAGGCCCAGCTCGCCGGACTGGCGCTCCAGCAGGGCGGCGTCGATCAGCACGCCATTGCGTTCGATCTTCTGCAGCACCACCTGGGTCGGCATTTCGATGTTGCGGTAGATGAAGGACAGGCCCTTGTCGCTTTCCACGTGGCCCAGCATGGCCTGGTGCAGGCGCAGCGTGATGTCCGAATCCTCGCCCGCGTACTCGGTGGCGCGGCCCAGTTCGACCTGGTCGAAGCAGATCTGGTTCGCGCCCTTGCCGCACACGTCCACGTAGGGGATGGTCGTGTAGCCGAGGTGGCGCATCGCCATCGTGTCCATGTCGTGCGGCTTATGCGACTCGAACACGTACGACTGCAGCAGCGTGTCGTGCGCGATGCCGCGCAGGGTGACGCCGTGGTTGGCGAAGACGTGCATGTCGTACTTGAGGTTCTGGCCCAGCTTGGGCTTGTCCGGATTTTCCAGCCAGGCGCGCATCTTCTCCAGCACCAGTTCACGCGGCAACTGCTGGGGCGCGCCGGCGTAGCGGTGCGCCACCGGGATGTAGGCGCCCTTGCCCGCCTCCACGGACAGGGAAATGCCGACCATTTCGGCCAGCATCGGGTCGAGCGACGTGGTCTCGGTGTCCACCGAGGTCAGCCCGGCGGCGTCGATCAGCGCCAGCCAGCGGTCCAGTTGCTCCTCGGTCAGTACGGTCTCGTACTCGCCGCGGATGATCGCCATGCCGGGCAGATTGCCCTGGGCGCCTTCCGGCGAGTTGAGGGCCTGGCCCTGGGCCGCCCCGCCGTTGCCGTTGCCGTTGCCCAGTTCCTTGAGCATGGTCTTGAAGCCGTAGCGCTGGAAGAAGGCGCGCAGCGCTTCCTTGTCCTCCGGGCGGCCGACCAGGGTCTCCTCGAAGGACACGACATGGCCCGTCAGGTCGCAATCGGTCTTGACCGTGATCAGTTCGCGCCCCTTCGGCAGCCATTCGAGCGCGGCCTGCAGGTTGGCCCCGACCGCGCCGCCGATCGTGTGGGCGTTGGCGATGATGCCGTCGAGCGAGCCGTGCAGGGCCAGCCACTTCACGGCGGTCTTGGGGCCGCATTTGTTCACGCCCGGCACATTGTCCACCGTGTCGCCGATCAGGGTCAGGTAATCGATGATGCGGTTGGGCGGCACGCCGAACTTGGCCAAGACCCCGGCCTCGTCGAGCTTGTCGTTGGTCATCGTGTTGATGAGCATGACCTTGTCGTTGACCAGCTGCGCGAGGTCCTTGTCGCCGGTGGAAACGATGGTCTTCATGCCCTTGGCCGCGGCCTGCACGGCCAGTGTGCCGATCACGTCGTCCGCTTCCACGCCCTCGACCATCAGGATGGGCCAGCCAAGGTGGCGCACCGCCTCGTGGATGGGTTCGATCTGCTTGCCCAGGTCTTCCGGCATCGAGGCGCGCGTCGCCTTGTACTCGGGATACATCTCGTCGCGGAAGGTCTTGCCTTTCGCATCGAACACGCAGGCGATGTAGGCGGCCGGGTAGTCGGCGCGCAGGCGGCGCAGCATGTTGACCATGCCGTGCATCGCGCCGGTCGGGAAGCCGTCCGGGCTGCGCAGGTCGGGCAGCGCGTGGTAGGCGCGATACAGGTAGCTGGAACCGTCAACGAGCAGCAGGGTATTTTGCATAAGGCGGGAATCTTTGGTGAAGCGGCGCCGGCGCCGGGTGACCGGCATTATCGCAGAATCCACGGACGGAAAAAAACACGGCACCCGGCCGCGACCTGTCGTTCCCGCGAAAGCGGGAACCCATACAAGGTTTCCAAAACCGCGTCTCTTGGGACCAAGACTATCCAAAGAGTACGGATTTTTTACTCAGCATGGAGGGAATGATGCTGGGGGCATGACTGCGCAGCGACTTCCCGACTCTTTTCACTGGCGGGCGTGTCTCTTTGTTACAATGATCCAAACGTTTGAAGGTGATCATCATGCCGCGCACATCGTCCCGCCTCTCCCTTGTATTCCTTGGCCTGTCCACAGCAGCCGGCTTCGTGTCGGCCCAGCAGGCACAACCCAGCCAGCAGCCGCCGCGACTCGAGCGTATCGAGCCGGGCAGCGATGTGCCGGCGACCACCATTCCGGACCGGGCCGGCACCCGCATCATTGAAAAGAAGGAAGGCGGCCAGGTCACCGAGGTGGTCGTGCAGACCCCCGTGGGCAGCACCTACGTCATGAAACCGCACAATCCGCCAGGCAACGCACAGGTTGGCGACGCGCAAAGCGCAGCCATCCGCGCTCCGCAGTGGAAAGTGCTGGAATTCGACATCGGCGTGAACAAGAACGCCGCGTCCGGCGAGCAGGCGGCAACCACCGCCCCGACCGCGGACGCGCCGCCGCCACCGCCGCCGCCGGCGGCCACGCCGGCAAAGCAGTAAGCCCACGCGCGGGCGCGCCCGGCGCGGCCCGCGCGACCTACCCATCCATCACATTGCTTGCACATGGCAGTTTTCACCGCGGTCACACTGGACGACCTCTCCCAGTGGATCAGGCAGTTCCCTCTAGGCCAGGCCCTGGCGCTTGAAGGCATTTCGTCCGGCATCGAGAATTCCAACTTCTTCCTCAGCACCGAGCGCGGCGAATACGTCCTCACGATCTTCGAGAACCTGGGTTTCGACCAGCTGCCGTTCTATCTGCAACTGATGCGCCATCTGGCGGAGCGCGATGTGCCGGTACCGGCGCCGGTGGCGAACGACAAGGGCGAGCTGGTAGTGGCGCTGCATGGCAAGCCGGCCGCGATCGTCACCCGCCTGGCGGGCAGCTCGCAGATGAACCCGCGGCCCGTGCATTGCGCCGAGGTCGGCAACATGCTGGCGCGCATGCACCTGGCCGCGCGCGACTTTCCGCTGTCGCAGCCCAACCTGCGCGGTCTGGAATGGTGGACGGAAACGGCACCCAAGGTGCTGCCCCACCTTCCGCCCGAACGCGCGGAACTGCTACGCAATGAACTGGACTTCCAGGAGGAATTCGCGCAGAGCGACAGTTACAGGGGCCTGGAGCGCGGACCGGTGCACGCCGACCTGTTCCGCAACAACGTCATGTTCCAGGGCGAGCGCCTGACCGGCTGCTTCGATTTCTATTTCGCCGGCTGCGACACCTGGCTGTTCGACATCGCCGTCACCGTCAACGACTGGTGCGTGGATGAAAGTGGCGCCCTGGACGAGGCGCGTACCCGCGCCCTGCTCGACGCCTACCGGGCCGTGCGCCCCTTCACTGACGACGAACAGACGGCCTGGCGGCCAATGTTGCGCGCTGCCGCCCTGCGCTTCTGGTTGTCGCGCCTTTACGACCTTTACCAGCCACGCGAGGCGGAAATGCTCACACCCCACGATCCCGGCCAGTTCGAACGAATCCTGCGCGAACGCATCGCCCAGCCAATCGTGGAGTTGACCGTATGAGTATGAACATGCAAGCCAGCACCGGCTGGAACTGGCTCAAGCAGGGCGGCGTCCTGTTCCGCAAGCAACCGGCGGCCCTGACCACGCTGTTGTTCGCCAACATCCTGTTCAGTATCGCGATCAGCGCCGTGCCCCTGCTCGGCCCGATGGTCGCGGTCGTGCTGATCCCCTCGTTCTCGATGGCCTTCATGATGGCCTGCCTGCTGATCGAGGACGGGCAGCGCGTCACCCTCCCCGTGCTGCTGACGGGCTTTCGCAAGCCGGTGGTGTTCGAACTGGCCAAGGTCGGCCTGGCCTACCTGGTGGTATCGATGCTGCTGGCCCTGGTCACGCGCTTCGCGGTCGATCCCGGCTTCTGGGAGCAGGTCTCGCAGCCGGTCGATCCGAAGGTCGGGCCGCAGGTCTCGGGCGGCGACGTGATGTCGATTCTCCTGATCTTCGCCCTCGACGTGGTCGCGCTGATCTCGCTGTGCTTCGCGGCGCCGCTGACCTACTGGCAGAAGATGAGCCCGGGCAAGGCGATCTTCTACAGCTTCTTCGCCGTCATGAAGAACGCGCGCGTGTTCTTCATCCTGCTGCTGTCGTGGTTCGCGATCTTCTTCGCGATCACGATGGTGGTGACCACGCTGTTCGGCGCCTCCAGCGTGACACGGGTCGCCATCATGTGGCTGATCTTCCTGTTCATCCTGGTGCTGCAGTGCGCGATCTACGTCGGCTACCGGCAGATCTTCGGCAAGCCCCAGTCGGTCGACGCCAAGGTAAGCCTGGCCAAGTAAGCGCGGGGGGTGGGGGGAAGCCGGGCAGGCCTCGGCGGCCCCGCGCGGGAACCCATGCGTCCTCGTGGAAGCCACCTCTCTTGACGTACCCGTTACCCGTAAAAGTACATGCATTCTGAGTCAGCATGGGTTCCCGCGTACGCGGGAACGACATTTGCCGACTTGGCGAATGCGCCTCCGCGGGGACGACCGGGTGCCGCTCAGCGCGGCATGCGCTCCAGCTTGGCCACCGACAGGTCGAGCACCTTCATGCCTGCCGCGCCGAAGTTGATCTGGGCGCGCGCCGCGCCCGCTCCGCCCTCGATGTTGACGATCACGCCTTCGCCGAACTTGGCGTGCGAGACCGTCTCGCCGATGCGCCAGCCCGTCCCGGTATCCTGCTTCTTCTGCGCGATCTGCTGGGCGATCCGGTTGTCGGTGCCGTTGCGGAACTCCGCATCGTCCCAGGCGCTGGTCTTCTTGTTGGCGAACCAGTTGCTCTGCACCCGCGGTGACAGCCACTTCAGCGACTCTTCCGGCAATTCGTCGAAGAAGCGCGACTTCATGTTGAAACGGGTCTGGCCGTGCAGCATGCGCTGCTGCGTGAAACTCATGTAGAGCCGGCGCCGCGCGCGCGTGATCGCCACGTACATCAGGCGCCGTTCCTCATCCACCCCGTCGAGCTCGCGCGAGCTGCTCTCGTGCGGGAACAGGCCCTCTTCCAGCCCGGTAATGAACACGGCGTCGAATTCCAGGCCCTTGGCCGAGTGCACCGTCATCAACTGCAGCGCCTCCTGTCCTGCCTGGGCCTGGGCGTCGCCCGCCTCCAGCGAGGCGTGGGCCAGGAAGGCCGACAGCGGCGACATCACGGTGGCCAGCGGCGCGTCGGCGTCGAGCAGTTCGAGGCCGTCCTGGTCGAGGATCGCCTCGCCAGCCTGCGCCTGGGACGGCGGGCCGAGGTGCGCCGGGGCGCCCTGGCCGAAGCCTTCCTCCTGCACGAACTGGGTGGCGGCGCTGACCATCTGCTCCAGGTTCTCGATGCGGTCGGCGCCCTCTTTCTCGTTCTGGTAGTGCTGCAGCAATCCGCTGCGCTCGAGCACCACGCGTACCAGTTCCGGCAGCGGCAGCTGCCCGGTCTCGAAGCGCGTGCTTTCGATCAGCTTGACGAAGCCTCCCAGCGTGGTGCCGGCCTTGCCGGTCATGTGCGCCACTGCCGCGTACAAGGAAACGCCGTAGGCGTCGGCCGCCATCTGCAACTGCTCGATCGAGCGCACGCCGATGCCGCGCGTGGGGAAGTTCACCACGCGCAGGAAGGCGGAATCGTTGTGCGGGTTGTCCATCAGCTGCAGGTAGGCGATGGCGTGCTTGACCTCGGCGCGCTGGAAGTAGCGCAGGCCGCCATACACCGTGTACGGCAGCCCGGCCGCGAACAGCGCGTGCTCGATCACCCGGCTCTGCGCGTTGGAACGGTACAGGATCGCGATTTCGCTGCGCGACATGCCCTCGGCCATCAGGCTCTTGGCTTCCTCGATGATCCACTGCGCCTCTTCCAGGTCGGACGAGGCCTCGTACACGCGGACCGGCTCACCCTGCCCCGCGTCGGTGCGCAGGTTCTTGCCCAGGCGCTTGGCGTTGTTGGCGATCAGGTAGTTCGCGCTGTCCAGGATGTGCCCGTGCGAGCGGTAGTTCTGTTCCAGCTTGATCAGGTTCCTGACCTGGAAGTCGCGCTCGAAGGCGCTCATGTTGCCCACGTTCGCGCCGCGGAAGGCGTAAATGCTCTGGTCGTCGTCGCCGACGGCGAAGATCGCGCCGCCGCCCTGCTCGCCCTGCCCGGCCAGCAGCTTGAGCAGGTTGTACTGCAAGTCGTTGGTGTCCTGGAACTCGTCGACCAGGATGTGGCGGAAGCGCATCTGGTAGTGGTGGCGCAAGGGCTGGTTGCGCGACAGCAGTTCGTACGAGCGCAGCAGCAGCTCGGCGAAGTCGACCACGCCTTCGCGCTGGCATTGCTGGTCGTACAACTCGTACAGCTCGACCATGCGCCGTTCGATCGGATCGTAGGCGTCGACCTTGTCCGCGCGCAGGCCCTGGTCCTTGGCGTTGTTGATGAAGTACATCAGGTTCTTGGCCGGGTACTTCTCGTCGTCGACATTGTTCGCCTTGAGCAGACGCTTGATCATCGACAACTGATCCTGCGAATCCAGGATCTGGAAGGTCTGCGGCAGTGCCGCGTCCCGATGGTGGGTGCGCAGCAGCCGGTTGCACAGGCCGTGGAAGGTGCCGATCCACATGCCGCGGGTATTCACCGGAAGCATCGCCGACAGCCGGGTGAGCATCTCCTTCGCAGCCTTGTTGGTGAAGGTCACGGCCATAATGCCGCCCGGTCCGACCTGCCCGGTCTGGATCAGCCAGGCGATGCGGGTGGTCAGCACGCGCGTCTTGCCGGAGCCGGCGCCAGCGAGGATCAGTGCGCTTTGCGGGGGCAGCGTGACGGCGGCGAGTTGTTCGGGATTGAGGTTGTGAAGGAGATTCTGCATCCGGCCATTATACCGCCCGGGTCCGCCCGTGGTCGGGCCCTGGCCGCCGGTCCACGGCGCCGATGGCCGGGCGCGCGGCAGCCCCGGCCCTTGCGTGCCGGCACGACAACGGCCGCGTCGCGCACGGGCCACGTTTGCCGCGCGACCGGGGGAGGCGTAGCATCGGATGTCCCACCGGGGCGGCCCAGGCGGCGCGCCCGCGCAACCCATGCTTGAAGGAGCATCCCATGGACAACGACTACGATTCCAGCAACAACCAGGAGCAGTGGCGGCAAGGCGCCTTCCCGGTCGACAAGCCGATCGAGGCCCTGCGCAGGGACCACGACCTGGTGCGCAAACTGGCCGAGCGCTATCTCGACAGCGACCATCCACAAGTCAGGAAGCAGGCGGCCACCCAGATCCTGCAGGCACTGCACAACCACTCGCGCCTGGAGGAAACCATTTTCTACCCTGGCGTGCGCGAGATCGACGCCGACCTGATCGCTCGATTCGAGCAGGATCACCTGAAGGTGGACGACCTGCTCAGCACCTTGCAAGGCATGTCGCTGGACGACCCGCACAGCGAACGACTGATGCACGAACTGCTCGAAGCGGCGATGCAGCATATACAGGAGGAGGAAAACGAACTGTTCGCGAAGCTGGAACAGGCCCGACTGGACCTGGCGCCGCTCGGCCTGCAGATGCAGGCTTTCGAGGCGAACCTGATCCACATGCAGGCGCAGGCCAGTGCGCGCGGGGCCAACCGCTGAGATTTCGCTTCGGCGGGCGCGGGCAAGGCCGTTCGCCCCGCCCTCCAACGATGCGCGCAACGCGGTCCGACAGCGAGGAGCGCCAGTTCGTCCCGCCTTTATTTCCGCGATTCATTGCCTTGCAGATCGAACTGTACGGGATGCGTCCCGCGCGCCACCAAAACAGGCTTTGGCTTACTTTAGCGACGAGATTGGCGATTTTATTCGCATGGCCCGAACATCGCGTTTTTTTTGAAGCCGTTCCAGATTCGCAAGCCTGCCAAGGGTCGGGCCATTCGATCCAGGCTTGCGGAACCCGGCTTTTTGTCTAAGGAGACCAAACATGCTAAACCGAGTGGTTACTGTTGCCGCACTCGCCGTCGGCGGGATGATGCTGTCGAAACAGATGAAGAAGAACCGCGGCTTCGATGCCGACTCGTCGATCTCCGAATCGATCGAGGTGAACGTCCCCGTGCGCACCGCGTACAACCAGTGGACGCAGTTCGAGGACTTCCCGCAATTCATGAAGAGCGTCAAGGAGATCCGTCAACTCGACGACAAACACCTGCACTGGTGCGCGAACGTGGCCGGCGAAGACAAGGAGTGGGACGTCGAGATCACCGAGCAGATTCCGGACAAGCGCATCGCCTGGCGCAGCGTGACCGGCGTGCGCAATGGCGGCGTCGTCAGCTTCCACAAGATCTCGGACAACTGCACCCGCATCATGCTGCAGATGGATTACCAGCCTGAAGGCATGGCCGAGAAGCTGGGCGATTCCCTGGGCGCGGTGCGCATGGAGGCGCGCTCGAATCTCCAGAACTTCAAGGAGATGCTGGAATCGCGCGGCAGCGAAACCGGCGCGTGGCGCGGCAAGATCCAGCAGCACTAAATCATCGTTGGGGCGAACCCGCCGCCGGAGGCGGCGGGGCCTGCCTGGCCTGGCTGGATCAGCCCTGCGCTGGCGCGGGGCTCGCCAATCCCTTGGCCATCGCCTCGCGAATCAGTGCCCGCACCGCCTTGTCGGCCGTGCGGCTTTCCCGCTCCATCTGCTTGCCCAGCAGGTTCATCTGTTTGCCAAGCGCGTCCATCGGCTTTCCGGCCTCGTTCATGCGTTTGCCGATCTCCTCCATCGACGCCTCCGCTCCCTGCGTCTTCCGGTCCGTTTCCCGGCCCCTCACCAGCGACGCTGCCGCCTCGTCCATCTGCTTGCCGAGCGCCGCCATCCTCTTGCCGTGCTCGTCCATCTGGCGGCCGTAGCCATCCATCCGTTCGCCAAGGCGGTTGAGCGGCGCCCAGGCGGCATCGACCTTCGCCAGTACCTCGCGGTCCTGCACCACGTAGGCCTTGCCGCCGTCGCGGAACCACAGGAAGTCGCCGTCGATGCTGCGCCGGACCGCCTCGATGCTCTTGCGGTCGCCACTGTGGGTATGCATGCTGCTGCCGGACTCACCCTGGCGCACCAGCGCGTAGGAGTCCTTGCGCTCTCCCGCATCCTGGCCCGAGTGCACGACGGCACGCTCGCCCGCGGCGAAGGCCGAGGGAACGGCGCTGGAGAACGCCGCGCAGGCGGCGAGCCCGAGGATGGGTAAGGCGGCTTTGAGTCTGGTGATGCGCGACATGGTATTCCTCCGTGAACAGTGGGTGCGGGAAGTCCGGCAAGCGAAGTGCCGATGGGTTGACTGTAGACGGGGATCGGAACGCAGGCCACTGGACTGCGACAGACGGCAGGAATGGCGGAACAGGCGGCGGAACGGGCGGCCTGGGAACTGGTAGGGTGGGCACTCGTGCCCACCGCCAAGCCAACGGTGTCGCAGCCGCTGTCTTAGTACACGACGACCGAACGGATCGATTCGCCCTTCTTCATCAGGTCGAAGCCTTCGTTGATGCGATCGAGCGGCAGGTGGTGGGTGATCAGGTCGTCGATGTTGATCTTGCCGTCCATGTACCAGTCCACGATCTTCGGCACGTCGGTGCGGCCACGCGCCCCGCCGAAGGCCGAGCCTTTCCAGACCCGGCCGGTCACCAGTTGGAACGGCCGGGTGGTGATTTCCTTACCCGCCTCGGCCACGCCGATGATGATCGACTGGCCCCAGCCCTTGTGGCAGCACTCGAGGGACTGGCGCATGGTGGTGACGTTGCCGATGCACTCGAAACTGTAGTCGGCGCCGCCGTCCGTCAACTGCACGATCGCATCGACCACGTTCTCGACCTCGTGCGGATTGATGAAGTGCGTCATGCCGAACTTGCGTGCCATTTCCTCGCGCGCCGGGTTGATATCCACACCGATGATCTTGTCGGCGCCAACCATGCGCGCCGCCTGGATCACGTTCAGGCCGATGCCGCCCAAGCCGAATACGACCACGTTCGCGCCCGCCTCCACCTTGGCGGTGAAGATGACGGCGCCGATGCCGGTGGTCACGCCACAACCGATGTAGCAGACCTTGTCGAAGGGGGCGTCCGGGCGGATCTTCGCCAGCGCGATCTCCGGAACCACGATGTAGTTCGAGAAGGTCGAGGTTCCCATGTAGTGGTAGATCGGCTTGCCGTCGAGCGAGAAGCGGGTGGTCGCGTCCGGCATCAGGCCGCGGCCCTGGGTGCTGCGGATCGCCTGGCACAGGTTGGTCTTTTGCGACAGGCAGAACTTGCACTGGCGGCATTCGGGGGTGTAGAGCGGGATGACATGGTCGTCCTTGCGCAGGCTGGTCACGCCCGGCCCCACGTCCACCACCACGCCCGCGCCTTCATGGCCAAGGATCGCTGGGAAGATACCCTCCGGATCGGCGCCGGACAGCGTGTAGTAATCGGTGTGGCAAATGCCGGTGGCCTTGATTTCGACCAGCACCTCGCCGGCCTTCGGACCTTCCAGGTCCACTTCCTCGATCGTCAGCGGTTGTCCCGCCTGCCATGCAATCGCTGCCTTGGTCTTCATGTTCTCGTCCTGTGCATAGGGATGGTAGGGGCGCGAGGCGTTTCCGCCCGCACTGCGCGGTGACATGATAGCAAGGAGAGGGACATCGCGCCGGCGGCGGACCCGGCCGTGGGGAAGACGGCAGGCCGCGCCGTCAGGCGGACGCGGCCGCGCGGGAAATATAGCACGGCGAAACGGGTTCGGGTGACATATGCACAACTGTTACACCACAAGCACAAAAATATTTCATCCGCATGAAACTTCGATTGCCTCTCGTGAACTTTTCACAATACACTGGATTTGCCGAAATACGGCAAACAAGCGCACGCGGCACAAAGAGGTCGCGGCATTCATAGGTTTATATACGGAGAAGAATAATGGTTCAACGAAACACTCGCGCATCAAAAACCGTGGGCTACTGCCTGGCAGCCCTGATCGCAGGCATGTACGGCAACGCCACGGCGGCGCCGGACACGACCCGCGTGATCGTTTCCTTCAAACCCGGCTCGGCCGCCAAGGTCAAGTCGGCGGTGGCCGCGGCCAAGGGAGCGGTCAAGCATGAGATCTTCGGCATGCACGCGATGGCGATCGAAGTTCCACTCAAGGCGCTCAACGGCCTTGAGAACAACCCGAATGTCGAATACATCGAGGAGGACGTGGTGCGCCGTCCCTTCGCCCTGACTTCCCCGTCCACCGGTGTCCCCTACGCCAGCGGCCAGCTCGTCCCCTACGGCATCGGGCAGGTCCAGGCCGACCAACTCTCGGACGCCAACACCGCCAACCGCAAGGTCTGCATCATCGACTCCGGCTACGACCGCAGTCACGAAGACCTGTCCGGCAACAACGTGACCGGTGAGTACGACGCCGGCACCGGCTGGTGGTACAACGACGAGGACGGCCACGGCACCCACGTCGCCGGCTCGATCGCCGCGATCAACAACAGTGGCGTGGGCGTGGTTGGCGTGAACGCCAACAAGCTGCTCAAGCTGCACATCGTCAAGGTATTCGGCGCGGATGGCTGGGCCTATTCCTCCACGCTTGCCTCGGCGGCGAACAAGTGCGGCTCGGCCGGCGCGAACGTGATCAGCATGTCGCTCGGCGGTGGCCGCGCCAGCAAGACCGAGCAACGCGCCTTCGACTCGCTGTACTCGAAGGGTGTGCTGAACATCGCCGCTGCCGGCAACGACGGCAACACGGTCGTGTCCTACCCGGCCGGCTACACGAGCGTGATGATGGTTGGCGCGGTGGACGAGAACAAGCAGTGGGCGAGCTTCTCCCAGTACAACAGCAAGATGGAGCTGGCGGGGCCGGGCGTTGCGGTGCTGTCCACCGTCCCGATGGGCAGCGGTTCGGAGCCGGCGCTGAGCGTGGGCACGACCACCTACGCGCCGGGCGCGATGGACGGCTCGCCGGTCAAGTCGGCCACCGCGCCGCTGGCGGACTTCGGCATCGGCGACACCGTCAACAGCAGCGTCTCGGGCAAGGTCTGCCTGATCGCGCGCGGCACGGTCGACTTCGCGACCAAGGTCGGCAACTGCCAGGCAAGTGGCGGCGTGGGCGCAGTCGTGTACAACAACACCGCAGGCACCTTCGGCGGCACGCTGGGCACCACCGTGACCAGCATCCCGTCGGTGACGGCATCGGACACCGAAGGCGCGGCGATGAAGGCGCAACTGGGCCAGAGCGCGACGGTCGCGGTGAAGGCGACCAGCTACGCCTACTTCGACGGCACCTCGATGGCGACGCCGCACGTGTCGGCGGTGGCGGCACTGGTGTGGAGCTATTTCCCGACCTGCACCGCGGCACAGATGCGCACCTCGCTCAACAACAGCGCGCTCGACCTGGGCGCCGCTGGCCGTGACACCAAGTACGGCTACGGGCTGGTACAGGCGAAGAACGCCTACGACCGCATCAAGGCACTCGGCTGCGGCAAGTAAGACCTGCTAGCGGCTCGCTGTCGTCCCCGCTCGAGGGCGGGGACCCATGCCGGGCCAGCCGGGTCGTATCGACCGAGGAACGGCCGACCCGGCATGGCGGGAATCATGCTCCCGGCATGGAGGGAACCATGCTGGGGGCATGATTCCCGCTTGCGCGCACTGGCGTCCGGAATATTTATTCGCAAAATCAGCAAATGTCGTTCCCGCGAAAGTGGGAACCTATGCTGAGCAAAGAAAAACCGTACTCGTTGTCGTAGTCGCGGGGTCAGGAGGAGCGGCTTCGGAGCTCTCGTATGGGTTCCCGCCTTCGCGGGAACGACTGGATTTAGCTCGTTCTACCCATGCTGAATGAAGAATATTCGCGCCTCCAATGACAGCATAAATCACTCGGTCAAGAACAGATTCCCGAAAGCACACGCCGCCTGCGCCGGATTGCTGGCTCCGTACACGCTGGTAATCGCCGCCACCATCGATGCACCGCGCTCCACCAGCGGCTTGGCGTTCTCTGGCGTCATCCCCCCGATCACGACGATCGGCAAGGATACCTCCGCGCGCGCCTCATCCAGCAGCGACGGCGGCGTCACGAACGTGTACTTCTTCACGGGCGACGGGTAGAAGCCTCCGAACGCCACATAACTCGCCCCTGCATCCTGCGCCGCCCGCGCCAGCGCCAACTCGCCGTAGCAGGAAGCACCGACGATGGCGCCCGGACCGAGGGCCCGACGCGCCTCGGCCACCGATACATCGGTGCCGCCCACGTGCACCCCGTCCGCGCCAAGCCGCTGGCACAGGCCGACATGATCGTTGATGACCAGCGGGCGGCTGTAGCGCCGGCACAGCGCCAACAGCGCCCTGGCCTGCTCCATCCTCAACGCCTCGCTGGCGCTCTTGTGCCGGTACTGGACCAGGGCGGCGCCGCCCACGAGCGCCTGCTCGGTACAGGAAAGCAGCCGGGCCGTGTCGTCCCAGTCGGGGGTGACGAGATAAAGTCCTCGCATACTTGTCTCCTTACTCTTAATTATTTGGATGGCCATGCAGGCGCCGCGGGATGCGCTGTCCCGGGGCGATCGCGAACGCGTGCGCAAGCGCACGCTGGCAGTAGACCTGGGCGCGCTCCAGCGCCGTCTCCATCCCGTCGCCCAGCGCCAGTCGCGCGGCGATGGCGGCGGCAAGGGTGCAGCCGCTGCCGTGGAACTCTCCCGGCAGGCGCGGCCAGCGCCACTCACGCAAGGTTCGGCCATCCCGCAGCCACCGGTTGACCACCACCTCGCCTTGCGCGTGGCCGCCCGTCACCAGCGCATCCGCGGGCGGCAGCGTGCCCAGTGCGTCGGCCTCGGGCAGGTTCGGCACCAGCACGCTCGCAAGAGAAAGCAATGGGTGCAACGCCGCCAGCGCGTCGCCCTGGGCGAGCGCATCCCCACGGCCGCTGCCGAGCACCGGATCGAGCACCACCGGCAGATCCGGCTGGCGCATGCGCAGCCTGTGCACGACGGAGGCGACCGCGAGCGCGTTGGCGGCGTTACCGGGAATGCCGATCTTCACCGCGCCGATCGCACAGGCGTCCACCAGCGCCAGCGCCTGGCGCTCGACCAGGCCGCTGTCCACCGGTGCCACCTCGTACACGCGGTTGTTGTCCTGCACGGTCAGCGCGGTGGCGACCGGCAGCGCATGGGCGCCGTTCGCGGCCACCGCCAGGATGTCGGCCGCCAGCCCCGCGCCGCCGCCGGGATCGAGCCCGGCGAACACCAGTACGCTCGGCGGCATCAGGCCAGCTTGCCTTCGACCGGCGAAGACGGCGAGGCCGCGAAGCGCTTCGGCATGCGGCCGGCGAGGAAGGCCTCGCGACCCGCCTGCACCGCCTGCTTCATCGCGCGCGCCATGCGCACCGGCTCGCGCGCGGCGGCGATCGCGGTGTTCATCAGCACCCCGTCGCAGCCCAGCTCCATCGCGATCGCCGCGTCCGAGGCGGTCCCCACACCGGCATCGACCAGCACCGGCACCGTGGCCTGCTCGATGATCAGCGACAGGTTCCAGGGATTGAGGATGCCCATGCCCGAACCGATCAGCGAGGCGAGCGGCATCACGGCCACGCAGCCGATCTCCTGCAGCAGCTTCGCCTGCACCGGGTCGTCGCTGCAATAGACCATCACGTCGAAGCCGTCGCGCACCAGGGTCTCGGCGGCCTTGAGCGTCTCGGGCATGTGCGGAAACAGCGTCTTCTCGTCGCCCAGCACCTCCAGCTTGACGAGCTTGTGCCCGCCCAGCAGTTCACGCGCCATCTGCAAGGTGTACACCGCGTCCTTCGCCGTGTAGCAGCCGGCGGTGTTGGGCAGGATGGTGAATTCCGAGGGCGGCAGCACGTCCAGCAGGCTGGGCGCGTTCGGGTCCTGGCCGATGTTCACGCGGCGGATCGCCACCGTGATGATTTCGGCCTCGGCCGCCAGGGTCGCGGCGCGCGTCTCGTCCAGGTCGCGGTACTTGCCGCTGCCAACCAGCAGGCGCGAACGGTACTGCCGGCCCGCGATGGTAAGAAAGTCCTTGTCGTTCATGATGTTCTCCTAGGGAAGCACTGAATCAGCCGCCACCGATGGCGCGCACAACGTCAACCTTGTCATTGGCCTGCAGTTCGCGGGCCGGCCACAGCTGGCGCGGCACCACCTGCCGGTTCACGGCCACCGCGACTGCCTGCCCGGCCACGCCGAGCCGGCCCACCAGCTCCTGCAGCGTGTGCCCGGCGGGCACGCCGTAGTCCTGTCCATTCAGTTCGATGTGCAGCATGCTCACACCTCGCGGTACAGGCGCGCGCCGTCGCGCACGAACTCGATGGCCTTCTCCTGCATGCCCTGGGCCAGCGCCGCCTCCTCCTTCACGCCGCTGGCCGCCGCGTACTCGCGCACCTCCTGGGTGATCTTCATCGAACAGAAGTGCGGCCCGCACATCGAGCAGAAGTGCGCCACCTTGGCCGAATCCTTGGGCAGGGTCTCGTCGTGGAATTCGCGCGCCTTGTCCGGGTCCAGGCCCAGGTTGAACTGGTCTTCCCAGCGGAACTCGAAGCGCGCCTTGGACAGCGCGTTGTCGCGGATCTGCGCGCCAGGGTGGCCCTTGGCCAGGTCGGCGGCATGGGCCGCGATCTTGTAGGTGATGATGCCGTCCTTGACGTCGTCCTTGTTCGGCAGGCCCAGGTGCTCCTTGGGGGTCACGTAGCACAGCATCGCGGTGCCATACCAGCCGATGTTGGCCGCGCCGATGCCGGAGGTGATGTGGTCGTAGCCGGGCGCGATGTCGGTGGTGAGCGGACCGAGGGTGTAGAACGGCGCCTCGTGGCACTGTTCCAGCTGCAGGTCCATGTTCTCGCGGATCAGGTGCAGCGGCACGTGCCCCGGTCCTTCGATCATGGTCTGCACGTCGTGCTTCCAGGCGATCTGGGTCAGCTCGCCCAGCGTCTTCAGTTCGGCCAACTGGGCTTCGTCGTTGGCGTCGTAGATCGAACCCGGGCGCAGGCCGTCGCCCAGGCTGAACGACACGTCGTAGGCCTTCATGATCTCGCAGATGTCTTCGAAGTGCGTGTACAGGAAGGATTCCTTGTGGTGGGCAAGGCACCACTTGGCCATGATCGAGCCACCGCGCGAGACGATGCCCGTCAGGCGGCTGGCGGTCATCGGCACGTAGCGCAGCAGCACGCCGGCGTGGATGGTGAAGTAATCCACGCCCTGCTCGGCCTGTTCGATCAGGGTGTCGCGGTAGATCTCCCAGGTCAGGTCCTCGGCCTTGCCGTTCACCTTCTCCAGCGCCTGGTAGATGGGCACGGTCCCGATCGGCACCGGGCTGTTACGGATGATCCATTCGCGCGTCTCGTGGATGTGCTTGCCGGTGGACAGGTCCATCACATTGTCGGCGCCCCAGCGGATCGCCCAGGTCATCTTCTCGACTTCCTCGCCGATGGACGAGGTCACGGCCGAGTTGCCGATGTTCGCGTTGATCTTCACCAGGAAATTGCGGCCGATGATCATCGGCTCGATTTCCGGGTGGTTGATGTTGGCGGGGATGATCGCGCGCCCGCGCGCCACCTCGTTGCGCACGAATTCCGGCGTGATCTCGTGCGCGATGCCGGCGCCGAAGGACTGGCCAGGATGCTGGCGGCCCAGCAGTTGCGCCATCCGGTCCCCCATCGGGCCGGAAGCCTTGAGCGACTCGATGTACTCCTTGCGGCGCAGGTTCTCGCGCAACGCGATGAACTCCATTTCCGGCGTGACGATGCCCTGGCGCGCGTAGTGCATCTGCGTGACGTTCGCGCCGGCTTTCGCACGGCGCGGCTTGCGCGTCAGGTTGAAGCGCAGCGGGTCGAGCGCCGGATCGGCCAGGCGGGCGGCGCCGTAGGCCGAACTGGGGCCGGCCAACTCCTCGGTGTCGCCGCGTTCCAGAATCCACGGCAGGCGCGGCGTGGCCAGGCCGGAGCGGATGTCGATGCTGGCGGCGGGGTCGGTGTACGGGCCGGACGTGTCGTACACGAAGACCGGCGGGTTGGGTTCGCCACCGAAGCTGGCCGGCGTGTCGGACTGGCGGATTTCGCGCATCGGCACGCGGATATCGGGGCGGCTGCCTTCGATATACACCTTGCGCGAATTGGGAAACGGTTCAATGGCGGCGCGGTCCACCTCGGCGGTGGCGGCGTCGAACTTCTGCGGTGCGTTCATGTGGCTCCTTTGCGGAGCCAGCAAAGGAGGGTCGGATCACGGCGCTGCGCGCGTGGATGACGCGGCATGCGTGGCTCTGACTGCTTCCCTTCGCTGGCATTATCCAGATCAGGTTCGGAGGGTATTTCTCACCCGCGTATCGCTTTCGCGACCGGCAGGACCCCTAGCGTTTGCTGCCCGGCTCATCCCGGTGTGCAGCGGGCCGAATTATACGCGCATCTACTCTATAATGGTTCTTTTCGCAAATTCACACGCCACCACATCATGGAATTAGCCAAGTCTTTCGAGCCAGCCGACATTGAACAACACTGGCGCGCCGAGTGGGAACAGCGCGGTTACTTCACCGCCTCGACCGACGAAGGAAAACCGTCGTTCAGCATCCAGCTTCCCCCGCCGAACGTCACGGGCACCCTGCACATGGGTCACGCGTTCAACCAGACCATCATGGATGGCCTGACGCGCTACTACCGCATGCGCGGCCACAACACCGCCTGGGTGCCGGGCACCGACCACGCCGGCATCGCCACCCAGATCGTCGTCGAGCGCCAACTGGACGCGCAGAAGATCTCGCGCCACGACCTGGGCCGCGAGGAATTCGTCAAGAAGGTGTGGGAGTGGAAGGAAAAGTCGGGCAACACCATCACCGGCCAGATGCGCCGCCTGGGCGCCTCGGCCGACTGGCAGCGCGAATACTTCACGATGGACGAACCGCGCACGAAGGTGGTGGCCGAAGTCTTCGTGCGCCTGTACGAGCAGGGCCTGATCTACCGCGGCAAGCGCCTGGTGAACTGGGACCCGGTGCTGGGCACGGCGGTGTCCGACCTGGAAGTCGATTCGCAGGAAGAAGACGGCTCGATGTGGTACATCAAGTACCCGCTGGCCGACGGCTCCGGCCACCTGACGGTCGCCACCACCCGTCCGGAAACCATGCTGGGCGACGTGGCCGTGGCGGTCGATCCGACCGACGAGCGCTACACCCACCTGCACGGCAAGATGCTCACCCTGCCGCTGACCGGCCGCCAGATCCCGGTCATCGCCGACTCCTACGTGGACAAGGAATTCGGCACCGGCTGCGTGAAGATCACCCCGGCGCACGACTTCAACGACTACGCCGTCGGCCAGCGAGCCGGCCTCGAGCCGCTGAACATCATGACGCTGGACGCGAAGATCAACGAGAACGCGCCGGCCCAGTACCAGGGCCTGGACCGCTTCGCCGCGCGCAAGCAGATCGTGGCCGACCTGGAAGCGCAGGGCCTGCTGGAACAGGTCAAGCCGCACAAGCTGATGGTGCCGCGCGGCGACCGCACCGGCACGATCATCGAGCCGATGCTGACCGACCAGTGGTTCGTCGCGATGAGCAAGCCGGCGCCGGAAGGTACCTTTAACCCCGGCAAGTCGATCACCGAAGTGGCGCTGGAAAAAGTGGCCAGCGGCGAGATCAAGTTCGTGCCGGAGAACTGGACCACCACCTACAACCAGTGGCTGGGCAACATCCAGGACTGGTGCATCTCGCGCCAGCTGTGGTGGGGACACCGCATCCCGGCCTGGTACGACGAGGCCGGCAACATCGTGGTCGCCCGCACCGAGGAGGAAGCCAAGGCCAAGGCGGCGGCCCAGGGCATCACCGGCGAACTGCGCCGCGACGAAGACGTGCTCGACACCTGGTTCTCGTCGGCCCTGGTTCCGTTCTCGACCATGGGCTGGCCGGAGCAGACCCGCGACATGGAGCTGTTCCTGCCCTCGTCGGTGCTGGTGACCGGCTTTGACATCATCTTCTTCTGGGTGGCGCGCATGGTCATGATGACCGCGCACTTCACCGGCAAGATCCCGTTCGAGACCGTGTACGTGCACGGCCTGGTGCGCGACTCGTCCGGCCAGAAGATGTCCAAGTCCAAGGGCAACACCCTCGACCCGATCGACCTGATCGACGGCATCGACGTCGAGGCGCTGGTGGCCAAGCGCACCACGGGCCTGATGGACCCGCGCGCGGCGGAGAAGATCGCCAAGGCCACGCGCAAGGAATTCCCGGACGGCATTCCGGCTTTCGGCACGGACGCGGTGCGCTTCACGATGGCCAGCTACGCTTCGCTGGGCCGCAACATCAACTTCGACCTGGGCCGCTGCGAGGGTTACCGCAATTTCTGCAACAAGCTGTGGAACGCGACCCGCTTCGTGCTGATGAACACCGAAGGCAAGGACTGCGGCGCGCCGGATCCGGCCGACCTGTCGGCGGCGGACCGCTGGATCATCTCGCTGATGAACCGCACCGAGCAGGAAGTTGCCAAGGGCTTCGAGGACTACCGCTTCGACAACATCGCCTCGGCCATCTACAAGTTCGTGTGGGACGAGTACTGCGACTGGTACCTGGAACTGGCCAAGGTGCGTGTCCAGCAGGGCACGGAGGCGCAACAGCGCGCCACCCGCCACACCCTGCTGCGCGTGCTGGAAGTGATCCTGCGCCTGGCGCACCCGATCATCCCCTTCGTCACCGAGGAGCTGTGGCAGACCGTCGGACCGATGGCCGGCAAGTCCGGCGACACGATCATGCTGCAACCCTACCCTGTCGCGGACGCCGCGGCGATCGACGAGCAGGCGGAAGCGTGGATGAGCCAGTTCAAGGCGCTGACCGACGCCACCCGCAACCTGCGCGGCGAGATGCAGATCGCGCCGTCGGTGCGCGTGCCGCTGATCGTCGAGCCGGGCAACGCGGACGACCGCGCGCGCATGGAGGGCTACGCGCCCTACATCCAGCTGCTGGGCAAGCTGTCCGAGGTGCAGATCGTCGACGCGCTGCCGGATTCGCCGGCCGCCGTGTCGATCGTCGGCACCACCAAGCTGATGCTCAAGGTCGAGATCGACGTCGCCGCCGAGCGTGAGCGCCTGTCCAAGGAAATCGCGCGCATCGAGGGCGAAATCGCCAAGGCCAACGGTAAACTGTCCAACGAAAGCTTCGTGGCGCGGGCGCCGGCGGCGGTTGTTGCGCAGGAGCAGGAGCGTCTCGCGAACTTCAGCGCGACAATCACCAAGTTGCGCGAACAGTTTGCTAAACTTCCTGTTGCCTGATTACAGGCCGTGAAGGCGCTGCGCACCGCGTGCGGCGCCGGGTGCGGCCCTCATACTTAATAACCGGAGACGATGATGCGTAATGTACTTAAAGCTGGTTTGCTGGCAGCCGTGTTCGCGGTTCCTGCATTCGCGCAGGAAAACTCGGCCGTCGGCATGTGGAAGACCATCGATGACGAGACGGGCAAGCCGAAGGCCCTGGTCCGCATCACGGAGAACCAGGGCCAGTTGCAGGGCCGCATCGAGCAGCTGTTCCGCGGCCCGAACGAGGACCAGAACCCGCGCTGCACCAAGTGCGAGGGCCCGCGCAAGGACCAGCCCCTGATCGGCATGGTGATCGTCTCCGGCCTGAAAAAGAACGGCGACGAGTACACCGGTGGCGAGATCCTCGACCCGGCAAGCGGCAAGGTCTACAAGAGCAAGGCCGAACTCAAGGATGGCGGCAAGAAGCTCGAAGTGCGCGGCTACATCGGCGCGCCGATGTTCGGCCGCTCCCAGACCTGGGTGCGCGAGGGCTGATCGTTCGCGATTCGTGACAAAGCGGCCTGCGGGCCGCTTTTTTGTTGTCTTCGCTCAGTCTGTTCGCCTGTCCGCCGGGTGGTTGATGCCATCGTTGGTTGGCACGTTCCCGAGGTCGAATGGATTGACGCCGTCGAGACAGCCGACGTTGTATCCATATTCCTCCGGACTGGAGCGACGTTGATGATGGGTATGAATCCCGCAGATCGAACAAAAGAAATGTCTCGCGGTCCTGGTGTTAAAGCGGTACTCCTTCAACACATCCTGCCCCCGGACGATGCGCAGACCCGACAGCGGAACGGAGGCGACAATCGCCCCTTTCCGGCGGCAGATGGAGCAATCGCAACGCCTGGGCTTCTCGATTCCGTTGGGCAAAGTGAGTTCAAGTTCGACAGCCCCGCAATGGCAAGTCGCCTTGTGCCGCGTCTGAATCGCTACTGGTCCTACTTGCGTGATCATGATGTTCTCCGAGACCCGGCGCTACAAGCGATGCAAGGACGCGAACGTGCCGCCCGCATGCATCAGGAGAGTTCTCATTTCCTCTGCGAACTCAGATACTCGTTTTTCAAGCTCTGATAAATGGAATCGAGCTCCGCTATCTGCTGGGAGTAAAGATGGAGGTTCTCCTTGTCCTCGAAAGCCAGTTTCGACTGCTTGGACAACAAGGCGATGGAGGCGACCCATTTGTTCCACGACGGAAGCTTGGACAGTTGCTTGTCATATACGCTGTCAAACTGATCCACCAGGTAGAACATGGAGCGATCTTCCAGCATCACACCTTTCCTGTCGCCCGCGACGAAAATTGCGAACGGGGCGATCATATCGTCGGAAATCGTGGGATCGATCGTAACGCGCTGGCCGAATCCGAGCCGCGCTTTCACCCACTGCTCCACCCCGATCACATTCATGGTCGGATCGACGGGCAACCACTGCCCCGACGTTTCGTCGTACACCTCCAGCCACCGGTGATCGTTATGCCGGGCGCCGAACAACGAATAACCGGCACCCTTTTCCCGCACCATCCGTTCCGCCGCCACCTGGCGTTCCGGATTCAGCTTCGACAGATTGATTTCGGCTACGTGCCGGGTCTTGATCTCCATCGCCTTCACGATTTCGCGATAGACAAGCGCCAGGTCGTAGCAATTGCCGCCACCGCGCTCCAGGATCTCCTTCACCGTGCGTCGCTTGTAATCGGTAGCCTTCCACTCCAGGCGATTGCTTACCCAGCCCAGCAAGGTGGTTGCCTTCTTGTAATCGGTGAGTTCGCCTGCGGTTACCTGTTCGCCCAAGGCTTTGAGGTTCAGATTCGTCGTATCGATTCGCTCGGAAAGGTGGGCGCGGCCGGATTGGGCAAGCGCCAAAAATGGTTGCGCAGCAAGCAACAGGAGGACAAAGAGTTTTTTCATAGAGATTCTTATGTTATTTCGATCGCACCGGAGACCAAGGCTGCCACGCGAGCGTGGCAACAATTCTTCGCTATCACAGCGGCTCCTCGCGGATGTGCTCAACCGCAGAAGCGCGGCTTCGCCGCTACCACTTGCTGTAAAGCCCGCAGGTGTGAACATTGTTGCATGGCCAAGCATTCAATTCCAGTTGGGAACAGTCTTGGTGCGATGAATGGCGCTAACTTCGTGACAGACTGTGACTTTCCCGGCTTGTCTACCTGCTATCCTGAACTGAACGGCCGGGTTCCGCCAGAAACGGACGCGAGCTTCCGTCATTGATGAAGTACTTGTTGAGGCAGACACGCCCATGCGCACAATCAGTTTGCTGGCACCCGTTCTTGTTCCTCTCGCCTTGCTCGTCTCGTGCGGCGGCGATCCCCAGGAACCCAAACCGGGCATCGGATCACGTTCGCTCAGCGTCATGGCAAGTCAGGACGCCGCCTACGAACCCTTGATCCAGCAGCTCTACCTCGGTTTTTTCGGGCGGCCGGCGGATCCTGCCGGCCTGGCTTACCACACCCAGCTATTCCAGGATGCCGGCCTCCCAATGACCATCGTCGAGCTGGCACGGGCCTACCGTACCAACGGGCTGGTCAAGCGCGTCGTCGACGGTTTCGCCGAGAGCGAAGAGTCGAAGCAGCTCTATCCCTATTGCGATTGGGTCGGTTGCGACTCCACCTGGGTTTACGCCTTATACCAGAGCCTGTTCTCTCGCCGCGCTGAGACCGCAGGTGCGGAATTCTGGGCCCGCGCACTCAATGCCAGGGAAACAACACGCGCGAACGTCCTGCTGGCTGTACTCGCCAGCGCGCAAGGTTCAGACGCCGCGCTGGTCGAGCGAAAGATCCGGGTTGCTTCCCGGTTCACCCGCGCAATCGACAATGCGCCGCAGCGGAATGTCTACAGCGGTCAACTCGCCAACGTCATCATTCGTTCCTTGATCCACAGCACGCCGGGCCTGGAGGGCGAGGCGGCGATCCAGGCCGCGATAGAGCGAAGCGTCGCAGCACTCGAACAACTGTCGTCGGGGACAGTGGAGGAAGTCGCCCCCGGCTCGCGCGAGCTTGTCCTGCTGGCATCGGCGGAACGCATGGCCGACTCCGCAGACCAGCTGCAGGAGCTTGCCCAGGCCATGCAGCGCGACCTGAACAACCTGCGGCCCGGCGGGCCGACCTGGACCGTTACCGTCAGGCAGGCAGCCGCTTCTGTCCGCGCTATCCGGGAACAGCTAAGGGGTTTCGACGGCGTGATGCTCATCGGCCAGCTCCCCGTTGCTGTCTCCAGGGGAGCCCCGTTTCTTGACGTGTACCGTGTGCCCAACTGTCCGGAGCTCCAGGTCGACGATCATGGCGTCGTCGTAGAAGGCTGGAACCTGCACTCTGCGGATCCCCGCTGCCAGAACGGTGCGGTCGTATCCGTCCTGCGTGGTACATCGGCACGGGCCGAACCTGGCGAACTCAAGGCCAAACTCGACCAGATGATCGCCTATCACAAGGATAGCAGGACAGCGAACGCAAGCTGGCTGAGACGCTTGCGCTGGATCGTGGCCATCTGGTCCGGCGGATTTTCCGCGCAGCCGCAGGACCCCTCGCCGCTGTGGTCCGAAATCGGGATGTATTCGGGCCAGGAAATGACTCACCTGAATCAAGGAAATGCCCTGCAACGTCGCGACGCCTTCCTCGACTGCCTGCGCAGCAAGGACGAGATCTGCGCCGCTTATCTGCATGGGGCTCCGACCTTCCTGAGCTTCGAGGGGCCGGGCACGGACGGCCAGTTCTATTCAACCGATGAAGTCAGCTGGGCGACCTGGGGATTGCCGCCGGGCTTCGTCAAGACCAAGCATGTCGAGCTCATCGCTTGCAGCTCACAGGACTTCCTGCATGAAAACTCGATGGGTACCAGCCTCCTGATGCGCGGCGATGCACTCCTGACCAGCGGGGCGGTTGCGGTAGTCGGAATTGCAGGGCACTACGAGGAAGACCTCACCCGAAACGAGTACGCGTTGCTGCGGAACGGCAGCACATTCGCCGAAGCAGCGTACGGACGAATGGAAGGCACACCGAGGGGTTTTCAGGGCGATCCCTGGATCACCATGCGTCCGCCTCCGTCCGGCCCGCGGCCGAAACTGGTCATCGACGGCAAGCATTACAACGGTGGAGCACTCAGCATTCCCGTGGACTGGCCGGATGCCGTCGGCGGCGCCGACGCGACACGGGTCATCAGCTTTTCGAATCGGGGCGATGCTGACCTGCAAATACGGATCGGGTCGCACATCTCACTGAATGGCGTCGACTACGGCACCGAGCGCGGTGGGGAACACGAGTACGGCCATAATGCCCAATACGAGATGCGCCTCACGCAGGTGTTCTCCGACGGACGCGTGCTGGACTGGCCGGCTTTTCCCATCGAAATCAATGGCGGCGTCATGCCCGTCACCCTCAAGCCCGGAGCAAGCGTGGCCATCACCTACCAGCTGAGCGTCCGTACCGACGCGGACGGCAAGCCGAAGCGCCCCGGCTTGTACACCGGACAGCTGGCAGTCATGTCGGACGACCCTGCCAGCGCGCGGGTCTACCTTGAGATGCGTGGCCGGGTGCGCTGAGCGGACTCGCCGCATGTATAGACGGGTCGGGTGTGCGCGACAGGTACCGGGCTGCCTTTCGCGCTCCACCCCGCCTAACGGCGATCGCGGGCCAGATGCCGGTCCAGCGCATTGGCGAAGTTCTGGCGGTCGCCCTGGCTGAACGCGGCGGGGCCGCCCGTGTCCACGCCGCCGCTGCGCAACTCCTCCATGAAGGCGCGCATCGTGAGTTGCTGGGCGATGTTGTCCCTGGTGTAGAAATCCCCGCGCGGGTTCAGGGCGTAGCCGCCCTTCTCCAGCACCTGCGCCGCCAGCGGGATGTCGCCCGTCACAACGAGGTCGCCCGGTGCGAGGCGCGCGACGATCTCGGCGTCGGCCACATCGGCACCGCTGGGCACCTGGACCGCCCGAATGAAGCGCGAGCCGGGCACGCGCATCAACTGGTTCGCCACCAGCGTCACCTGCAGTTGCAGCCGCTCCGCCACGCGGTACAGGATCTCCTTGATCACCGCCGGACACGCGTCCGCATCGACCCAGATCTGCATCGGCGCCGTCACGGCAGGTTGTCCCACAGGTCGCCGGTCGGGCTGATGCGCGGCGCGGCGACGCCGAAATGCTGGTAGGCGGCCGGCGTGGCGATGCGTCCGCGCGGCGTGCGCTGCAGGTAGCCCTGCTGGATCAGGTAGGGTTCGAGCACGTCCTCGATGGTGTCGGCCGCTTCCCCGATCGCTGCGGCAAGGTTGCCGATGCCCACAGGTCCGCCATTGAACTTGAACAGCACCGCTTCGAGCAGCTTGCGGTCCATCACGTCAAAGCCCACCGTGTCCACGTCAAGCATCCTGAGGGCGCGGTCGGCCATGTCCTTGGTGATCTCGCCATTGCCCTTGACCTCGGCGTAGTCGCGCACCCGGCGCAGCAGGCGGTTGGCGATACGCGGCGTGCCGCGCGCGCGCTTGGCCACCTCGCGCGCACCGTCCTGGTCGATCGGCGCTTCCAGCAGCGCGGCGCTGCGTGTGACGATCTTGGTCAGTTCGTCGACGTTGTAGAACTCCAGGCGCGCGACGATGCCGAAGCGGTCGCGCAGCGGATTGGTCAGCATGCCCGCGCGCGTGGTCGCGCCCACCAGCGTGAACGGCTGCAGGTCGAGCTTGACCGAGCGCGCGGCCGGCCCCTCGCCGATCATGATGTCGATCTGGTAGTCCTCCAGCGCCGGGTACAGGATTTCCTCGACCACGGGCGACAGGCGGTGGATCTCGTCGATGAACAGCACGTCGTTCGGTTCGAGGTTGGTCAGGATCGCGGCCAGGTCGCCCGGTCGCTCCAGCACCGGGCCGGAGGTCTGGCGCAGGTTCACGCCCATCTCGCGCGCGATGATGTGGGCCAGCGTCGTCTTGCCCAGTCCCGGCGGGCCGAACAGCAGCGTGTGGTCGAGCGCCTCGCGCCGCTTGCGCGCCGCGTGGATGAAGATCTCCAACTGGTCGCGGATCTTTTCCTGGCCGACGTATTCCTCGAGCTGCTTGGGCCGCAGCGCGCGCTCGATCGCCTCCTCGTTGGGCGACGCGGGCGCGGCGTCGATGACGCGCTGTTCGGTGAAATTGTCGGTCTGGATACTCATTGATCAACCTGGTGAGAGATGGGAGGCGGCTCAGCCCTTGGACAGCGCCTTGAGCGCGAACTTGATGCCGTCGGAAACACTCGTTCCGGCGGGCAGGTTCTTGGTCGCGGACAGCGCCTCCTTGTCAGAATACCCCAAAGCGACCAGCGCATTGAGCACGTCGGCTTGCGTGTCGTCACGCGGCGCGCCCGCCACGACGCCGATGTCCGCGCCCAGCTTGCCCTTGAGTTCGAGCAGCAGGCGTTCGGCGGTCTTCTTGCCGATGCCGGGCACCTTGACCAGGCGCCCCGCTTCCTGCAGCGTCACGGCCTGGGACAGGTCGGCCACGGTCATGCCGGACAGGATCGACAGCGCGGTGCGCGCCCCCACCCCCGATATCTTGATCAGCTGGCGGAACACCGCGCGCTCGTTGGCGCTGCCGAAGCCGAACAGCTGGTGGGCGTCCTCGCGCACCGCCATATGCGTGAACAGGACCACCCGTTCCCCGGTGCCGGGCAGGTTGTAGAAAGTGCTCATTGGAACGTCGACTTCATAGCCGACGCCGTTGCAATCGACCAGCAGCTGCGGAGGGGTTTTCTCCAACAGGATTCCGGAAATGCGACCAATCATATGCATCCTTGCAATAGTTCAGACCAAACGGCCGCGCTTCATATGCAGCCCCGCAATCCCGGGTGCCAGCGAACCGATCAATGCCAGCGTGTCCTGGGTGTTGGCATGGCAGATCGCCACGCCGAGCGCATCGGCGGCGTCGCTCCCCGGCAAGGCGGGCAACTGGAGCAGGCGCGACACCATGTCCTGCACCTGGGGCTTGGCCGCCCTGCCGGTGCCCACCACGGCCTGCTTGACCTGGGTGGCGGTGTATTCGGCCACCTCCAGATCGGCGCCGACCAGGGCGGTGATGGCGGCGCCGCGCGCCTGGCCCAGCAGCAACGTGGATTCTGGATTGACGTTGACGAAGACCTTCTCGATGGCCGCGCAGGACGGCCGGTAGGCGGCTACCACTTCGCGCACGCCGGCCAGGATCACCTTCAGGCGCGGCGGCAAGGCGCCCGCGGAACCGGTCTTGATGGTGCCGGAGGCGATGTAGCGCAGCCGGGTGCCCTGCTTTTCAATGACGCCGAAGCCGGTCGTGCGCAGGCCTGGGTCGATGCCGAGAATAATCATTGTGGAATGTTATACCGGCGAGCAAGGTCTGTGGGGGAAATACTGTGTAAAAACACAGCTTTTTGCGATGGCGGCTGCTGATGAGCATGGTGGGCACAAGTGCCCACCCTACATTTTTGGCGCTGCAGTAGGTAGGGTGGGCACTCGTGCCCACCAACGGTCGCCGCAGGCCCAACAGGCACGAGTATGCAGGCTGGGCACTCGTCCTCGGCGGCCCCGCCCACCGCCACGGCCGCGCCGCCCGTATCAGTGACGGAAGTGACGCGTGCCGGTGTACAGCATCACGACGCCGCGCTCGTCGGCGGCGTCGATCACTTCCTGGTCGCGCATCGAACCACCCGGATGGATCACGCAGGTCGCGCCAGCGTCCACCACCACGTCCAGGCCATCACGGAACGGGAAGAAGGCATCCGAAGCGACCGCCGAACCCGCCAGCGACAGGCCGGCGTTCTGGGCCTTGATCGAGGCGATGCGGGCCGAATCGATACGGCTCATCTGTCCGGCGCCGACGCCCAGCGTCATGCCGTTCCCGCAGAAGACGATGGCGTTCGACTTGACGAACTTGGCCACGCGCCAGGCGAACATCATGTCCTGCAGTTGTTGCTGGGTCGGCTGCTTCTTGGTCACGACACGCAGGTCGCCCAGTCCAACGTTCTTCGCGTCCGGCGATTGCACCAGCAGGCCGCCACCGACGCGCTTGACGTCGTACGGGTTCTGGCCTTCGCCCAGCGCGATCTCGAGCAGGCGCACGTTCTGCTTGGCCGACATGATCTGGCGCGCCTCGGTGGTGAACGACGGGGCGATCAGCACTTCGACGAAGAGCTTGGCGAGCGCTTCGGCGGCGCGGCCATCCACTTCCACGTTGAAGGCGATGATGCCGCCGAAGGCCGAGGTCGGGTCGGTCTGCAGCGCGCGGTTGTAGGCATCCAGCGCATCGGCGCCGATCGCCACGCCGCACGGGTTGGCGTGCTTGACGATCACGCAGCCCGCGGGCTGCTGCATCCCGCCCAGCGACTTGACGCATTCCCAGGCCGCATCGGCGTCGGCGATGTTGTTGTACGACAGTTCCTTGCCCTGCAGTTGGCGATACGCGGCCAGCGAGCCGGCGGCCGGCACCAGGTCGCGGTAGAACGCGGCGCTCTGGTGCGGGTTCTCGCCGTAGCGCATGTCCTGCACCTTCTCGAAGGACATGTTCAGGGTCTGCGGGTAGGCGGCGCGCGTGGCGTGCTGCTTGTCCGCGCCCAGGCTGGTCAGGTAATTGGTGATCGCGCCATCGTACTGCGCGGTGTGCGCGAACACCTTGGTGGCGAGGCGGAACCTGGTGTCGTACGACACGCTGCCACCATTGCCGTCCTTCAGTTCCGCGAGCACCGTGCCGTAGTCGGCCGGATCGCAGATCACCACCACGTCGCGGTGGTTCTTGGCCGCCGAGCGCAGCATGGTCGGGCCGCCGATGTCGATGTTCTCGATCGCGTCCTCGAGCGCGCAGTCGTCCTTGGCCACCGTCTGCTGGAACGGGTACAGGTTGACCACCACCATGTCGATCTGGGGAATGCCGTGCTCTTCCAGCTTGGCGACGTGTTCCGGCAGGTCGCGGCGCGCCAGGATGCCACCGTGCACTTTCGGGTGCAGGGTCTTGACGCGGCCGTCGAGCATTTCCGGGAAGCCGGTGTAGTCCGCGACCTCGGTCACCTGGACGCCGTTATCCTGCAGCAGCTTGGCGGTGCCGCCAGTGGACAGGATGTTCACGCCGAGGGCGGACAGGGCGCGCGCGAAATCGAGCACGCCGGTCTTGTCGGAGACGGAAATGAGAGCTTGTTTGATCATGGTGTGGCCTTTTGTTGATAATCGTTCGCGCTCGGGCGGCGATGGCATGATCGCGGCCGCGCCCGAACGCACGGCCACGCGTGCGGCGCCTTACAGCAGCCCGTGCTCCTGCAGTTTCTTGCGCAGGGTATTTCGGTTGATGCCCAGCATCTGCGCGGCGTGCGACTGGTTGCCGTCGGCGCGCGTCATGACCACTTCAAGGATCGGCTTTTCCACCGTCAGCACCATCATGTCGTAGATGTTGGTCGGCTTCTGCTCGCCCAGGTCATTGAAATACTCTTCAAGGCTCTTCTGGACGACTTCCTGGATACTTTCTTTGCTCATGTCTGCTGCTTCATCCTGGTTATTGATTGCTCCGCCGCCTAGACGCCGGCAGCGATGTCCCCATTTTCTTATTGTTATCCCAACAACTTCTCATGCCGCGATCGCCACTTCGGCAGGCTGCGCGGGCCGGTATTGTAACCGGTCGCCATGTCGAAGTTGCAATCTAAAAAACTCGTCCACCGCGGCCAGCTGTTCGGCGGTCGACTCCAGCAGGTTCATGCGCTGGCGGAACGGTTCGCCGTCCGGCAGATCCTGCACGTACCAACCGATATGCTTGCGCGCCGTGCGCACGCCGACATACTCGCCGTAGAACGCATAGTGCGCCGGCAAATGCTCGTTCATCAGCGCGCGCACCTCCTCCACCGTGGGCGCCGGCAGGTGCTCGCCGGTGCGCAGGTAGTGGTCGATCTCGCGGCAGATCCAGGGCCGGCCCTGGGCCGCGCGGCCGATCATCACCGCGTCCGCGCCGGTGTAGTCGAGCACGTAACGCGCCTTTTCCGGGGTCGTGATGTCGCCATTGGCCACCACGGGAATTCCCACCGCCGCCTTCACCGCGCGGATCGTGTCGTATTCCGCCTCGCCCTTGTAGCCGTCGGCGCGCGTGCGACCGTGCAGGGTCAGCATCTGGATGCCGGCCTGCTCGGCCATCCGCGCGATGCGCAGCGCGTTCCGGTTCTGGCGATCCCACCCGGTGCGGAACTTCAGGGTGACCGGCACGTCCACCGCCTCGACCACGGCGTGCAGGATGCGTTCGACCAGGTCCTCATGTTGCAGCAGGGCCGAACCGCACCAGCTGTTGCACACCTTCTTGACCGGGCAACCCATGTTGATGTCGATGATCTGCGCGCCGCGCTCGACGTTGAAACGGGCGCAATCGGCCAGGTCCTTCGGGTCGGCGCCGGCGATCTGCACCGCCTTCGGTTCCATCTCGCCGGCATGGTCGGTGCGGCGCGAGGTCTTCTCGCTGGCCCACAGGCGCGGATTGGACGCGGCCATCTCGGACACGGCATAGCCCGCGCCCAGCTGCTTGCACAGCTGCCGGAACGGCCGGTCGGTCACGCCCGCCATGGGCGCGACGAAGACATTGTTGCGCAGGATGTAAGGACCGATTTGCACGGGCAGGAAAGTCAGGGCTTTTTGGGAACCCGCTATTTTACCCGAACACCTGCTCAAATTATTAGCACTATTTTTAGATTGTTGCGTCCACGACATGTTGGATGCGGCCTGCGAACCGATCCCGTCGTCCCCGCGAAGGCGGGGACCCATGCGTCGAGGGAGTTCTCGCTCGGCATCGGCTTCCGCCTTCGCGGGAGCGACGGTGATGCGAGCGGGGAGCGACGGCGACTTTCGAGGGAGCGACGGTGATGCGAGCGGGGAGCGACGGAATCAGGGCAGGTCGTCGAGCACGGCAAGTCGCAGGTGCTCGACCTCGCCCCAACTGAGCAGCACCAGCGCCCCATCGCGCACCTCGAACCGGTTGATGCTCGCGTTGAGCACCTTGAAACTGCGCGGTGTCTCCAGCGGCAGGCCGCGGGCGGCGCGGTAGGCGCATTCCAGAACGCCACCATGCGCGACCAGTGCCAGGGTCTGGCCAGGGTGGGACTTGGCCCAGCCAAGGATGGCGGCCAGCACCCGCTCGTTGAACTGGCGAAAGGTCTCACCCTGGTGGTGGCCAGGCGGAACCTCCGCGTCGATCCGGCGCGCCTGCCAGGCGGCGAACTCGGCGGGAAAGCGGCTGGCGATTTCGCTGTAGAGCAGGCCCTCGAAGCCGCCATAGCAGCGCTCGCGCAACGCCGGATCGAGCCGCACCTGCTGAGCGCGGGTCCGCGCAATCGCCTCCGCGGTCTGGCGCGCGCGCTGCAGGTCGCTCGCAACCACCAGGTCGACATGCTCGGCGGCCAGGGCGGCGGCCAGCGCCGAAGCCTGGCGCGCGCCTTCGGTATTCAGAGGGATGTCGAGGTGGCCCTGGAGACGCCGCTCCGCGTTCCAGGCGGTTTCGCCGTGGCGGATCAGGATGATGCGTGTCGAGGTGCCGCCAGGGTTTTCAATGGACATAAGGTAGATGCTTGACCGGCGCGACTAGCGCGACAGGGTGGATGCGACGCCCGGATTGAGCGAATAGACGCCGAAGATCTGCGCCTCGTCGAGGATGTGGCCTCTGATGGCCAGGCGCGCCTCGGCTCCCGTGAAGCGGCCCTCGAGGGGCAGGCGCGGAATGTCGAGCGCGTAGAGCGTAAACACGTAGGTGTGCACCCGCTCGTCGTTCCAGGGAGGGCACGGTCCGTCGTAGCCGTAGTACTCGCCGGCCATGTCGGGGTCGCTTGCGAACCAGCCGGTGTAGTCGTTCAGACCCTGGCGCAACTGGTGCTCGGTGCCGTTCTTGATGGTGAAGGGCACCAGCGGGCCGGACTTGCCGTGCGGCGTGACCATGTCCGAGAACATGCCCTCCGCCAACGACTTGAGGCCGACCGGAATGTCCACCAGCGACCAGTGGTAGAAATCGACGCGCGGCAGCGTCGCGGGCACCGTCCTGCCCTCCTGGTTGACATCCGTTCCCTCGGAGGGCGCGTCGCGGTCGTGGCACAGCAGGACCAGCGACTGGGTGCCCGCGGGTACGTCGTCCCAGGCCAGGTGCGGGCTGCGGTTGCCCGCCAGCCGTACGTGGGTGTCGGGATCGATCTCCGCGAACGCGAATGCCGGCGGGATCAGGTCGCCTTCGGTAAACGATTCACTCCAGATTCTCATACATCCTCCCTGGGCCTGTAGCTATTGACCGCCTGGCGGGCGGGGGGGTTCAGCGCGCGACCACGACCGGATCAACCCGGAGCCAGAACGTGACCGGGCCGTCGTTCACGAGGGATACCTTCATGTCCGCGCCAAACCTTCCGGTTTCGACAATGCCATGTCGCGCGCGTGCCTGGCGCACGACATGCTCGAACAGGCGCCGGCCGTCCTCCGGCGCCGCGGCCGGCGTGAACGAGGGCCGGGTGCCCGATTTCGTGTCCGCCGCCAGGGTGAACTGCGGCACCAGCAACAGGCCGCCGGCGACGTCCGTCACGCTGCGGTTCATCTTGCCCGCCTCGTCGGCGAACACGCGGTAGGACAGCAACTTGGACAGCAACAGGTCGGCCTCGCGCTCGGTGTCGCCGCGCTCCGCGCACACCAGCACCATCAGGCCGTGGCCGATCGCGCCGACGGTCTCGCCGTCGACCCGCACGCAGGCCTCGGACACGCGTTGCAGCAGGCCGATCATGCGCTCAGGCTCACCCGTGCGAACTTGCGCTTGCCGACCTGCATGACGAAAGTGCCGGCCTCGACCTTGAGCGCCTTGTCGCTGACCACCTCGCCGTCGATGCGCACCCCGCCCTGGTCGATCATGCGCATCGCCTCGGAGGTCGATGCGCACAGGCCGGCCTGCTTGAGCAGTTGCGGCACGCCGAGCGGGGCGCCGGTCACGGCCACCTCCGGCACGTCGTCCGGGATGCCGCCCTTGGAGCGGTTGACGAAGTCGGCCAGGGCATCCTCGGCGGCGGCGGCGCTGTGGAAGCGCGTCACGATTTCCTTGCCCAGCGCCACTTTGGCGTCGCGCGGATTCATGCCCGCCCCGACCTCCGCCTTCAGGCGCGCGATCTCGTCGAGCGAGCGGAACGAGAGCAATTCGTAGTAGCGCCACATCATGACGTCGGAAATGCTCATCAATTTGCCGAACATCGTATTCGGCGCCTCGGTAATGCCGATATAGTTATTCTTCGATTTTGACATCTTGTCGATGCCGTCCAGGCCCTCGAGCAGGGGCATCGTCAGGATGCACTGTGGCTCTTGCCCGTAGTCCTTCTGCAATTCGCGGCCGACGAGCAGGTTGAACTTCTGATCGGTGCCGCCAATCTCAAGGTCGGACTTCAATGCGACGGAATCGTAACCCTGCATCAAGGGATAGAGGAACTCATGCACTGCGATCGGTGTCCCATTCTTGTAGCGCTTGGTGAAGTCGTCACGCTCCATCATGCGCGCCACGGTGTAGCGCGAGGCCAACTGGATCATCCCGCGCGCGCCCAGCGGGTCGCACCATTCGGAGTTGTAGCGGATTTCCGTGCGCTCGGCGTCGAGCACCAGGGAGGCCTGGCGGAAATAAGTCATCGCGTTGGTCTCGACCTGCTCGCGCGTGAGAGGCGGGCGCGTGGCGTTGCGCCCCGACGGGTCGCCAATCATCGAGGTGAAGTCGCCGATCAAGAAGATCACCTGGTGGCCCAGGTCCTGCAACTGGCGCAGTTTGTTCAGCACCACGGTGTGGCCGAGGTGCAGGTCGGGCGCGGTCGGGTCCAGGCCGAGCTTGACCCGCAGCGGCTGCCCGCTCTGCTCGGCGCGCGCCAGTTTCTGCGCGAATTCGCTCTCGATCAGCAGCTCGTCGGCGCCGCGCCGCGTGATCGCCAGCGCCTCGCGCACCTTGTCGGTCAGCGGCAGGGGGGTGGAAGTGGACACCGGTGCAGCGTTACCGGAAGATGCATTGCTCGTCATAGGTTCTTGTAGGAAAAGTGCTAAAGCGGTTGTAGGAAGGTGGATTTTGGTATAATGCACGATCCATTTTGTCTTGCTGTCCGAAAACTTTTCAAAACGACAAGAAAGATGGTTCCCGGAAGTTCAGCCGCAAATTTTAACTGATTGCATGAACCCTATACATAAATTCAAAGGCAAGCGCTGGTTCGGCCTGGGGGAAAACACCCGGAAGAACCGGATCGTCGGAGCCGGCGCGATCTTCCTCGCGGTATGCGCCTTCGGCGCGGCCGGCGTGGCACCGATGGCGCCGGATGCGTCCGACCTTCCGGTCAAGTCGGTGGCCCAGGAACTGGCCCTGCCCGATCTGGCCGACCAGATCGCGGCGCTGCAGCAGGACGAGCAGCAATTCATCCGCGAAGAGCGCATCCGCCCGGGCGATTCGCTCGGTTCCATGTTCAACCGTCTCGGTGTCAACGACGCCGACGCCCACAACTTCATCCGTTCCGACAAGCTGGCTCGCCGCATCCTGACCCTCAAGACCGGCAAGCGCATCCAGGCGGAAACCGACGAGAACGGCCTGCTGCTGTCGCTGCGCGCCACCGTCATCGAGGGCAAGGACAACGTCGCCAACACGATCACCGTCAGCCGCAAGGGCAAGGGCTTCGTGGCCAGCGAGGCGCCGGCCAAGCTGGAGCGGCGCGTCGAGATGCGTTCGCGCGAGATCATCTCCTCGCTGTACGCCGCGACCGACGCCAACGTGGACGGCGGGCGCCTGCCCGACTCGGTCGTCGCCCAGATCGTCGAGATGTTCTCGACCGACATCGACTTCCGCTCGGACCTGAAACGCGGCGACCGCTTCTCCGTGGTGTACGAAACCTTCTGGCTGGACGGCGAACTGGTCAAGACCGGCCGCATCCTGGCCGGCGAGTTCGTCAACCGCGGCGTGTCCTACCAGTCCGTCTGGTACGAGGACCCGATCACGCGCCAGGGCGGCTACTACGGCCTGGATGGCAAGTCGCTGAAGAAGGCCTTCCTCAAGTCGCCACTGGAGTTCTCGCGTATCTCGTCCGGCTTCTCGATGCGCGTGCACCCGATCTCGGGCAAGTGGAAAGCGCACAAGGGCGTGGACTACGCGGCCCCGACCGGCACCCCGATCCGCGCCACCGCCGACGGCACCATCGACTTCGCGGGCAAGTCCGGCGGTTACGGCAACCTGGTCGTCATCAAGCACTGGAGCAACTACACCACGGCGTACGCCCACATGAGCCGCTTCGCCTCCGGCATGCGGCGCGGCGCCAAGGTGAGCCAGGGCCAGGTGATCGGCTATGTCGGCTCGACCGGTTGGTCGACTGGCGCGCACCTGCACTACGAGTTCCGCGTCGCCGGCCAGCAGCGCGATCCTGCCAAGCTCAAGCACCTGGCGCAGGCACCGCTGACCCCGGCCGAGATGGCCCGCTTCAAGATGGCCGCCGCCGAAATGAACCACCGTTTCGCGCTGCTCGCGCCGGGTGGCGTGGCGGTCGCCGCGCGCTGAGCGCTTGTCCAACGCGCCGGTTCCAACGCCTTCCGCAGGGTCCGCCCCGGAAGGCGTTTTTACTTATACCGGCCCCTTTTTACTGTAGAAGATGAATAACAACCCCGAGCTTTATATTGGCCTGATGTCCGGCACCAGCCTGGACGGCGTGGATGGCGTGCTGGCCGACTTCGCCGGCGGCGCGATCGACACCATCGAGGCCGCTTTCGTCCCCTTCCCGCCCGCCCTGCGCGCCGAACTGATGGCACTGCAGGCGGCCACGGACAACGAGATCGAACGCGAGGCGATCGCCGCCAACGGCCTGGCCCAGGCCTACGCCGAGTGCGTGCGCCAGTTGCTGCCCGCCGCGCGGGGGCCGGTGGCCGCGGTCGCGGTCCACGGCCAGACCATCCGGCATCGTCCGGAACTGGGCTTCACGCGCCAGACCAACAATCCGGCGCTGCTGGCCGAACTGACCGGGATCGACGTGGTGGCGGACTTCCGCAGCCGCGACATCGCCGCCGGCGGCCAGGGCGCGCCGCTGGTCCCGGCCTTCCACGAGGCCGCCTTCGGCAAGCCGGGGGTGGCGCGCGTGGTCGTCAACATCGGGGGCATTGGCAACATCAGCGTGCTGCACGGCGACGGCCGCGTCACCGGCTTCGATACCGGGCCGGGCAATGTGCTGATCGACCTGTGGGTGGCGCGCCATCTGGGCAAGGCCTACGACGAGGACGGCGCCTGGGCCGCGCGCGGCCGGGTGGACGAACCGCTGCTGGCGGCGCTGCTGGACGAAGCCTACTTCCGCCAGCCTGCGCCCAAGAGCACCGGGCGCGACCTGTTCCACGCGCAGTGGCTGGACGCGAAACTGGCCGGCTTCCCGGGACTGGACCCGGCCGACGTGCAGGCCACCCTGACCCGCCTGACGGCCGTGACGATCGCGCGCGCGATCCGGGACGAGAAGGCCGCGGCGGACGCCGTGTACGTCTGCGGTGGCGGCGCCTACAACGGCACGCTGCTGCGCGGGATCGCGGACGCGCTTGGCAATGGCGCGAAGGTGGCCTCCACGGCCGAACTGGGGGTGGCGCCGAACCGCGTCGAGGCCCTGGCCTTCGCCTGGCTGGGTTACCGCTTCAAGCGGCGCGAGCCGGGCAACCTGCCGGCGGTGACGGGCGCGAAGGGCCCGCGGGTGCTGGGAGCCCTGTATCCGGCGTGATGCCCCATCGAGGCAGCCGCAAGGCAAAAAGGCCGTCCAGAGGGACGGCCTTTTGCTTGCGCGCCCGCCGCGGCGGGCAGCGGACGATTACGCCGAGAACGACGAACCGCAGCCGCAGGTGCTCTGCGCGTTCGGGTTCTTGATGACGAACTGGGCGCCCTCGAGGTCGTCCTTGTAGTCGATCTCGGCGCCCACCAGATACTGGTAGCTCATCGAATCGACCAGCAACTGGACGCCGTTCTTGACCATGGTCGTATCGTCCTCGTTCACGATCTCGTCGAACGTGAAACCATACTGGAAGCCCGAGCAGCCACCGCCCTGCACGAAGACGCGCAGCTTCAGGTCGGGGTTGCCCTCTTCCTCGATCAGCTGTGCAACCTTCTGCGCGGCGCTCTCGGTGAAGACGATGGGCGTCGGGATGTCTTGCTCTTGCGCGTCGGCGACTGCGTTCATGGGTAAACTCCTGATAGATTTCGGATTTCGCCCATTATAGACGGTTGGCGCAAGTCATGCTTCGCATACCCCTTCCGCCTCGGCCAGATGGAACACCGGCTCGTCGGCCTGCTGGTGGGTCAGCTTGCCCGTGACCAGCGCGCCGCCGTGCATCTCCAGCAGCTTGTAATGGACATCCCCATGTATGCGGCCTTTCGGCTGCAATTCAAGGAGCTCCGAGGAATACACGGCGCCGGCGATGTAACCGTTGACGACCAGGTTGGCGCAGCGCACCTCGCCCTCGATCCGGGCGTGCTCGGACACGATCAGCACGCTGTCCGGCCCGTCGGCTGCCACCACGTTGCCGTGCACCTCGCCGTCGATGCGCAGTCCGCCGGTGAAACACAAGTCGCCCTCGATGCGGGCGGAAATACCTACCAGGCTGTCAATCTCGCTTTTCGCATTGCGACCGAACATGATGCACCCCTGTGGAAGATGGCAGACGGAAAAGTGATGAGCGCTAAGCTAAGCCCCGTACAAGGCTTTGCATCAGTCAATTTACCGCTCTTAACAGTCCCCGCTTTGATCTACGTCGTGTCGGGCGGGCTTGCGGCGCCGCCCGACGGGGGGAACAGGGGTTGCGCGCTTACGGCAACAGGGCGATCTGCTGCAGGCCCATCGCCTCCGGCAAGCCGAACATCAGGTTCATGCACTGGACGGCCTGGCCCGAGGCGCCCTTGACCAGGTTGTCCTGGACCACCAGGATCACCACGGTATCGCCGCCATCGGGGCGGTGCACGGCCAGGCGCAGCATGTTCGAGCCACGCGTCGAGCGGGTCTCGGGATGCGAGCCGAACGGCATCACATCGACGAACTCGCTGTCCCGGTATTCGTCCTCGAACAGGGCTTGCAGCGCGGCATCGTCGATCTCGCGGGTCAGGCGCGCGTAGAGCGTCGCGTGCATGCCGCGGATCATCGGCACCAGGTGGGGCGTGAAGACCAGGCCGACCTTCTGGTCGGTGTAGCGCGCCAGTTGCGCCGACGTCTCGGGGGTGTGGCGGTGGCCATGCACGCCGTAGGCCTTGAAGTTGTCGCTCGCCTCCGAGAACAGGGTGCCGATCTCGGCCTTGCGGCCGGCGCCGGACACGCCGGACTTGGCGTCGGCGATCAGGTTGCCGGCGTCGATGACACCGGCCTTGAGCAGCGGGTAGAAGCCCAGTTGCATCGTGGTCGGGTAGCAGCCGGGGTTGGCGATCAGGCGCGCGCCCTTGATGTCCTGGCGGTTCAGTTCCGGCAAGCCGTACACCGCCTCCTCCAGCAACTCGGGCGCGGTGTGCGGGATCTTGTACCACTTCTCGAACGTGGCCTGGTCCTTCAGGCGGAAGTCGGCGGCCAGGTCGATCACCTTGACGCCTGCCGCCAGCAACTGCGGCGCCTGGGCCATCGCCACGCCGTGCGGGGTCGCGAAGAACACCACGTCGCATTGGGTGAGGTCGGCCTTGTCGGGGCTGGAGAACGCCAGGTTCACGCGCCCCCGCAGCGAGGGGAACATGTCGGCCACGGGCAGGCCGTCTTCCTTGCGCGAGGTGATCGCGGTCAGTTGCACCTCGGGGTGCGCCGCCAACAGTCGCAGCAATTCCACGCCCGTATACCCGGTTCCGCCAACGATGCCAACTTTGATCATGTTCTTTCCTTCATTCATAGTGATGGGCTTCCTTCGGCAACACCTCCGGGACGAGGCTGCAATTTTAACAGCCTTGGACGCGGCGGGTTACGCACCAGCCATGGCCGCGCCTGCCGCCAGACACTATAATTTCCCGCTAAAAAAACTTTATTGGATGAACATGTTGTCGATCGGTGAACTGGCCAAGCAGACCGGCGCCAGCGTGCGCTCGCTGCGCCACTATGAACAGGCCGGCCTGCTGACTTCGGTCAGGGGCGAGAACGGTTACCGGCGCTTCGCCCCGTCCGCCGCCAGCTTCGTCGGGCGCATCCGGGTTCTGCTGCGTAACGGTTTCACGCTGGACGAGATCCGTCCCGTGGTCTCGATGCTCGGACCACAGCCGCCGGACCTGCGCAGCATTTGCCCGCAAGTCATCGCTCTCTACCGCGTCAAGCTCGGCGAGCTCGACGCGCGCATCGAAGCCTTGCAACAAATCCGGGCCAGCGCCGCCGCGCGCCTGGCCGTTCTGGAAGCCCAGCAACTGGCCGGCGGCCCGTGACTACGTCCCCGCGCGGTCGAGTCGCGCCGGAATCGGATGCGCCGGGGTCTCGGAATCCCAGGTGATCGACAACACGCACCAGCGTGCGCCGTCATGCAGCAACTGCAGGCTGTTCACCCCGCGCACCCGCACCGGGCCATCCGGGCGTTCGCGCGTTTCGTAGCTGCTGTAGACATGGGCGATGTGGCCGAACGCGTGCACCTCGTGCGCGATCTCGCTTTCGAAGAAGCCGCGCTGGCCGAGCAGGCGGTCGTTGAGGGCGGCGAACTGGCGCGGCGTCTGGGGCGCGGCCAGGAAGCCGTGCGGTCCGTGGCGGGTCGCGGTGACCAGTGCGCCCGGGGCGAACAAGCGATACATCCGGTCCCAGTCCTTCTTCGCGCCGGCGGGACCGGAGACGATCTCGTACAGGGCCCGCACGAGCGCCTGCGGCGAGCGGCCGTCGGGATGGTCCTGAACCGGGCCGCAGGCCGGGGTGGCCCCGAGCGGATTGTCCTGGGCCTGGGCGGGAACCGCCAGCGTCGAGGCGAGCATCACGGCGGAAAGATAGATACGGACAGACATGCGGTGTTCCTTTCGTTGAAGCGCATTGCGCGGGAACACCATCGTGCGGGCTGACGCTAGTGGCAGGGTCAAGCGCCACTTGCCATGCGCGTGCCTTTCACCGTTCCTAGCAAAGTTTGCTTGCCCAAAAACAAAAAGCCGCCCACCTTGCGGAGGACGGCTTTCGCGGCAGCGCCCGCAGGCGCCACATGAAACGGATTAACGCTTCGAGAACTGCTTTGCGCGGCGTGCTTTGCGCAGGCCGACTTTCTTACGCTCGACTTCACGGGCGTCACGGGTGACGAAACCGGCACGTGCCAGGTCGCCCTTCAGGCCTGCGTCGTAGTCGATCAGTGCGCGGGTGATGCCGTGACGAACCGCACCTGCCTGGCCCGATTCACCGCCGCCGTGCACGTTGACCTTGATGTCGAAACGCTCGACGTTGCCGGTCAGTTCCAGCGGCTGACGGATGACCATCAGGCCGGTTTCGCGCGAGAAGTATTCCGCCGCCGGCTTGCCGTTCACGATGATCTGGCCGGTGCCAGCCTTGATGAACACGCGAGCGACTGCACTCTTGCGACGGCCAGTGCCGTAGTTGTAGTTACCGATCATGTCAGTTCCTTAGAGGGTCAGTGCTTGTGGTTGCTGTGCTGCGTGCGGGTGGGTGCCTTCCGCGTACACTTTCAGCTTCTTGATCATTGCATAGCCCAGCGGGCCCTTCGGCAGCATGCCTTTGACAGCCTTTTCCAGGGCACGGCCCGGGAAGCGCTGTTGCATCTTCAGGAAGTTGGTTTCGTAGATACCGCCCGGGTAGCCCGAGTGACGGTAGTAGGTCTTGGCGGTGGCCTTGGTGCCGGTCACGCGCAGCTTGCCTGCATTGACGACGATGATGAAGTCGCCGGTATCGACGTGCGGAGTGAACTCCGGCTTGTGCTTGCCGCGCAGTCGGAGTGCCACTTCGCTGGCAACACGTCCGAGGACCAAGTCCGTCGCGTCAATCACAAACCAGTCGCGCTGGACTTCATGGCCCTTAGCGGAAAAAGTTTTCATGTTGACTTCCTAATAGGTTAAATGCTCACTGTGGTGGTTCCGCCCTTGTTGCAGCGGACTCTGCCTTATTATCTTCCCCGAGCAAAGGGAAAGCCCACGATGATAGCCGAGCACCGCGTCCGCCGTCAAGCCGCGCGCCGCTTCCTGTCGCGCCGCGGCCGCACCCGTCCGCACGCCCTTCGATGTCGCGCAACTTGCCTCATAGCAAGCAGCCCTAGACTGGTTCATCATGTGTGCCCGGCTGAATTATCGATTGACCGGAAAAACGATGCCAATCTACTATCCGTAAGCAATCCACCGAGGAGCCCGTCTTGAAACCCAGTCACATCCTGCCGGCCCTGCTGGCGCTGCTGTTGCCGGCGGCCGTCGCCGCACAGCCTCCGGCCGCTGGCGCCCAGTTGGCCGGCATGCGCACCTGTCACCTGCCAGGGTCCGAGGACGCCCTGCGCTGCGCCACGGTCGCGGTCCCCCTGGATCATGCCGACCCGCGGGCCGGCAAACTGAACCTCCACGTGGCGATCGCCCCGGCGCTGCGCGAAGGGGCGCGCCCCGACCCCTTGTTCGTGCTCGCCGGCGGCCCCGGCCAGGCCGGCAGCGATCTGCTGCCGCTGCTGTCGGTCGCGTTCGGGCGCGTGCAACCGACGCGCGACATCGTCTTCATCGACCAGCGCGGCACCGGCCTGTCGGGCAAGCTCGATTGCGAGACCCGCCCGGAGCACGAGAGCATGAGCGACGCGCAACTGCTGGCCGAGGCGCGCGCCTGCATCGCGTCGAGCAAGGCCGACTTCGCCGCCTACACCACGGCCAACGCCGCGCGCGATATCGAACAGGTGCGGCGCGCCCTCGGCTACGGCAAGATCAACCTGTGGGGCGGCTCCTACGGCACCCGCCTCGGCCAGGCCTATGCCCGCGCCTATCCGGCCCAGGTGCGCGCCCTGGTGCTGGACGGCGTCGCCGCCCCCGAGCAGATCATTCCGGCCCGCGCCCGCGACGCCCAGGCCGCGCTGGACAGGCTGTTCGACCAGTGCGAGCGCGACCGCGGCTGCGCCAAGGCCTTCCCCGCCCTGCGCGCCGAGTTCCGGGACCTGTCGGCCAAGGTCGCCAAGGGCGGCGTGCGCCTGTCGCTGGCCAATCCGCGCACCGCCGGGCCACTCGATTTCACCCTCACCAGCGCGCGCTTTCTCAGCACGGTCCACAACGTGCTGTACGCGCCGGCCGACGCGCGCCGCCTGCCCTACCTGATCCACAGCGCCAGCCAGGGCCGCTGGGCGCCCTTCGTGGCGCGCCAGAATCTCAGCGCCGACATCGCCGGGGATGGCTCGGTCGCCTTCCTGCTGCACCTGGCGGTGGTGTGCGCCGAAGACGTCCCGCGCCTGACACCGGAACTCATCCGGGAAGACGCCGGCTTCCTGGCCGGACCGATGTCGCGTCAGATCCCGCAATTGTGCGAGGCGATGCGGGTGCCGGCCGCGCCGCCGCCGGCGACGACCCGGATCGAGGCGCCGGCCCTGCTGCTGTCCGGCGCCCTCGATCCGGTGACGCCGCCGCACCGCGCGCGCAGCGCCGCGCGCCACATGGCGCGCGCGCAGCACGCGGTGGTGGAGAACGCCGGCCACGGCATTTCCCAACTGGGCTGCGCGCCGCGCCTGCTGCGCAAATTCCTCGACCACCCCGAGCGGACCCTCGACACGCGCTGCCTGGGCGAGATCCCCGCTCCCACCTTCCAGCTCAGCAATGCTGGACCGCAACCCTGAACCGGAGCGACCCATGATAGAAGTGAAAGAGGTGCGCAAGCAGTTCGGCGCCGTGCAGGCCCTGGGCGGCGTGAGCTTCACCGCCCGCGACGGGCAGATCACCGCCCTGCTCGGCCCCAACGGTGCGGGCAAGACGACCTTGCTGCGCACGCTGGTCGGCCTGCTGCGGCGCGACCATGGCAGTATCGCGGTGGACGGCGTGGACCCGGAGCGCGACCCGATGACGGTGCGCGGGAACATCGGCTTCCTCACCGACCAGTTCGGGCTGTACGAGCGCCTGAGCACCCGCGAATACCTGAGCTATTTCGGGGAACTCAACGGCATGCACGGCGCCGCGCTCGCGCGCCGCATCGACGAGGTGAGTGAACTGCTGTCGATGGACGACATCATCGGCCGCCGCGGCAAGGGGTTCTCGCAGGGCCAGCGGATCAAGGTCGCGCTGGCGCGCACCCTGCTGCACCGCCCGCGCAACCTGCTGCTCGACGAGCCCAGCCGCGGCCTGGACGTGATGAGCACGCGCGCCCTGCGCCACGCCCTGGTGGCCCTGCGGGAGCAAGGCTGCTGCGTGATCATGGCCACCCACGTGATGCAGGAGGTGACCCACCTGTGCGACGACGTGATCGTGATCGCCAAGGGGCATTCCGTTGCCCAGGGCTCGCCCGGCGAACTGTGCCGGCGCACCGGCATCGCCAGCCTGGAAGATGCCTTCGTCAGCCTGGTTGGCGAGGAAGGGATCGCGGCATGAAGCCCAAGTACCTGATTGTCTTCCTCAAGGAATTGCGCGAGACACTGCGCGAGAAGCGCACCGTCGGCCTGATCCTGCTGTTCACGCTGATGTACCCGGTCATGCTCGGCTACCTGATGAACCAGATGATCGAGCGGGCCACCAAGCCCGAACGCGAGGGCATCGAACTGGCCGTGATCGGCGCGGCGCGCGCCCCGACCCTGGTATCGCAACTGGGGCAGAACAATGTCACGGTGCGCGAGACGGCCGACATGGACGAGCGCGCCATCGCCGAACTGCTCCGCTCGCGCAAGGTGGTCGGGGTGCTGCGCCTGTCGGAACAGTTCAGCGACGACTACCAGGCGATGCGGCCGGCGAGGGTGGAGTTCTGGTTCGATTCGGCCGCCGACAGCCGCTCGCAGCAGCGCGAGGTCCAGACGGTGCTCGAACAATACCGCGCCAACGTGGCCAGCGCGCGCCTGCTCGCGCACGGGGTCTCGCCGGCGGCGCTGGCACCGATCCAGGTCCAGCGCTACGATACCGGGACCAACGCCTCGCGCTCCGCCGGCCTGATCGGCAGCATCCTCGGCATGCTGTTCCTGCCCGCCTTCATCTGCTGCATGTCGGCGGCGGTCGACAGCACCGCGGGCGAGCGCGAGCGCCGTTCGATGGAAGTGCTGATGGCGCAGCCGGCCCACCCGTGGGAACTGATCACCGGGAAATGGCTCGCGGCCGGGACCCTGTCGGTGGTCGGCGTCACCCTGGAACTGATGCTCGCGCACGCCATCCTGTCCTGGCTGCCGCTCGAGGAGATCGGGCTGTCCTGGAGCCTGTCCTGGGCCGACCTGGCGCTGGTGTGCCTGGCCACCGTGCCGCTGTCGCTGTTCGCGGCGGCGGTGCACATCGCGCTGGCGATGAACGCACGCTCGTTCAAGGAAGCGCAGACCATCCTCAGCTTCGTGATCGTGGTGCCGCTGTTGCCCGGCCTGGTGGTGTCGATGCTGGAACTGAAGACGGCGGCCTGGATGTACCTGGTGCCGATGCTGTCGAACCAGACCCTGTTGCGCGAGTTGGCCAAGGGCGGCGAGATGGGGGCCCTGCCCTTCGTGATGACCTTCGCCAGCTCGGCGCTGGCGGCGCTGGCGGTGGTCCTGTTCGCCAGCTGGCGCATGAAGAGCGAGCGCTACGTGCTGGCGGTGTAGCCCGCGCCGGCGGCGCGGGCGAAGCGTCGGCCGCGTCAGGCGCCCGGGACGACGCAGGGAACGGGCTCGACCTGGTGATGGGTCGGCGTTCCGACGCCCGTGTAGCGGGTGAGCGTCCAGCCCGTGAACGTGTCGTTCATGATGTAGGTGGCCACCGGGCTGCCGTCGCCATGGGTGGTGCCGACGTTGACCCCGGACAGTTCGCCAGTCGGCGAGAAGCTGGCGGTACCGGTCATGACCACCTGCAGGGACAAGCGACGCTCGGCCGGCTGGTAGGACGCGACGTGGTACTCGAATGCCGTCACGGCCAGCGATTCGGCGCTGGACTGGACCGGCGACTGCGCGGGGTTGGACACGACCGCGTAGAAGCGGTTGAGCGGATCGTTGCTCATCTGGAAGCACACGGGCAGGCCGGCGGCGAAGGAGGCGGGCGCGGCGAATGCGGCGAACAAGGCCAGCAAGGCGTTAATTTTCTTCATTTTTTTCCTGGTAAACGTTAAGACAATGGTGAATCCACCCGCCCCGGTGAAAGGGGAATGGTAACCAATTGTAGTTTGAATTTCCCGGCGGCAATATTAAAAGTTTACTCATTTTTCCTGCCTCGTGGCCCGGTCGCGGCGCGCGGCCCCCCCCCCAACAGCCGAGCGGCCCCTTGCGACTTCCCCTACAATATCGCCATCGAAACGGAGAGGGACACAATGGAAGTCAAAGTCAGCTGGAACGGCCCTTCGGGCATGAGTTTTCGCGCCGAGACCGGCACCGGCCACATGGTGGCGATGGATGGCGCGCCCGAAGCGGGCGGTCACAACCTGGCCCCGCGCCCGATGGAGATGGTGCTGATCGGAACCGGCGGCTGCACCGCCTTCGACGTGGTGCTGATCCTCAAGCGCGGGCGCGAGGACGTGCGTGGCTGCGACGTCACCTTGCAGGCCGAGCGCGCCGACACCGAGCCGAAGGTATTCACGAAGATTAACTTCCACTTCACCGTTACCGGCCGCAACCTCAAGCCGGCGGCGGTCGAACGCGCGATCACGCTGTCGCACGAGAAGTACTGCTCGGCCTCGATCATGCTGGCCAAGACGGCCGAGATCACACACTCGTTCGAGATCGTGGAAGGCTGAGGCGCCGCGCGCGCGTGCGCGCCACCCGGCGCCGGCGCGCCTGCCCGAACAGGGCGTCCTTGAGCACCCGCCGCAGGCGCAGGGTCTGCGCCTCGAACGGCAGGTGGAACAGCCAGGACAGGAACACGATCGCGCCCAGCAGCGCGGCGAACACGAGCAGATCCCCGGGGCGGCCGGCCGACAGGCCGGCGGCGGCCTGCGGCACACGGTGGCGCAGCAGGTCGAGCAGGGGGAAATGCACGACATACAGCGTGAACGAGAACGGCGCGAGCGCCCCGCCCAGCGCACAGGCGAGGCGCGTGCCGGCGCGATCGTGGCGCGCGGGCCGCTGCTGGGTGGCCAGCCATGCGAGGAAGACCAGGCTGAGCAGGAAGTCCTGCCCGAAGGACGCCGGCACCAGGATGTCGTTGCTGCCGGCCAGGCGAAACACGACCGACAGTGCCGCCAGCAGGGCCAGCAGCGCCAGCCGAACCGGCGCCGCCGCGTCCACGCGCACGCGCGAGAACGCAGCCCCCAGCAGCCAGATCACGAAGTACAACACGATCTGGAACAGCAATTGCGACGCGACCAGGACGGCCGCCAGGGCGGCGCCGTAGCGCACCGCGCGCGCGCGCCCGGAGAAGGGCAGCAGCACCAGCGGGAACAGGGCGTAGTACCACATCTCGTTGGCCAGGCTCCACAAGGAGTAATTGCCGCCGAAGCGCGGCACCGCCATCCCCTGCAGGCCCAGCAGGTTGCCGGCGAAGGTCGCCGCCGAGTATTCGCCGGCCGGGTCGGCGCTGCCGCGCGCGGGGTCGGCCTCCCCTGTCAGCACCCCGATGGCGAGCGTGAGGACGAAGGCCGGCACCAGGACGATCCACATGCGGGTGAGGCGGTCGACCGCGTAGTCGGCCAGGGCGCGCGGCCGTCCCAGCCTGTTGAGCAGGCTGCCGCCCACCAGATAGCCGCTCAGGACGAAGAACAGCACCACGGCCTGGTGCGCGAAACCGGTGAAGAAGGCCAGCGCCTGGTACCACAGCGCGGGGTCGGGGACCGCCCTCAGGCTGGGGAAGAGCTGGCCGCGCAGGTGCGCCGCCACCACCTCGAGCGCGGCCAGCGCGCGCAGCAGCGACATGAGGATTCCGTGCTGGTAGCCGGGATCGAGATTGGACCTGTCCAGCAGGCGGACATGGAAGATACCTGGGAATGGCATGCGACCTCGCAAAGAACACGAGATCGCATCGTAGACGCTCGCGCGGCGCATCGGCTTGCGGCAAGACAAGCGAGCCGCGCCGGACCGGACGGGCGGTCCGGGCGCGACCGGACGAGGTTCAGATGTGGTAGGCGGTGCTGGTCATGACCTTGGCCATGGCTTTCATCGCCATGCGCACCGGCAGCGGCGTTTCGGCCGCGCCCAGCGCCTGGGCCGCGTCGGCGTGGGCGATCTCGTCGATGCGCATCTGGTCCACGATCGCGCGCGACTTGGCGTCCTGCTGCGGCAGCAGTTCGAGGTGGCTGTCCAGGTGCGCCTCGACTTGGCGCTCGGTCTCGACCACGAAGCCCAGGCTGTGCTGGTCGCCCAGCCGGGCCGCGATGGTGCCCAGGGCGAAGGCCCCGGCGTAGAACAGCGGGTTGAGCAGGCTGGGCTGGGAACCGAGTTCGGACAGGCGCTGCGCGGTCCACGCGAGGTGGTCCTCCTCCTCGCGCCCGGCCTGTTCGAACTGGGCGCGCATCTGCGCCGTCTGGGCGAAGCGTGCCTGCGAATCGTACAGGGCCTGGGCGCACACCTCGCCCACGTGGTTCACGCGCATCAGGCCGGCGCTGTGGCGCCGCTCCTGCTCGTTCAGTTCGCTGTCTGTCGCATGGGCGGCAGGATACGGACGCGACGAGGAGGCCACGCCGCCGACCACGCGCAGGGCCTTGTCGAAGCCGACCACCAGTTGGTCGAGAGGACTGATAAAACGGTTCGCTAACATAGGATGATCGAAACAGTACGCCGGGAAAACAATATTATATGCCTTGCACCACGCCCCGGTCGCCCTGCTCGCCCGCCTCCGCCGCTTCGCCGGGGGCGGACAGCGCCTTCTGGCGCTCGATCCAGTCGTGCAGCGGCCCCGCCACGTCGATGCCGGAAATGTTCTTCGCCACCCCGAGGTTGAGCGACAGCAGGAACGGAATGGTCACGGCGGGCACCTCCGGGCAGTGGCGCGAGAACGCCTCCATGAAGCGGGCCGACTCGACCACCGGCATCACCTTCTCGCCGCTCATGTACTGCAGCACGCTGGTGATGCTGTGGCCCTTGCCCAGGGTGTGATAGATGAAACGGTTGAACTCGCGATCGAGTTTCTTGAAATCGATGGCTTCCTGGGTCATCAGCCCGGCCAGATAGTACAGGCCCAGCGCGACGCGAAACCAGTCGGTCGACTCGCTGCGGGTGCGGGCTTCGCGCATCACGGCCAGCACCTTGTCTTTGGTGACAGTGTCCATGCGACCATTATCCACGTTTCGTGCCCGGCTGAGTACGAAAAAAACGCCCCGCCCCGCCTTATCCGGGCAGGTCGAACAGCAGCACCTCGGCCTTCTGGCCGCCGGCCAGCGCGACGCCGCTCTCCCCGCTCACTTTCAGCGCGTCGCCGCCGCCCAGGGCCTGTCCGTTCACCTGCAAGCTTCCGCGCACCACGTGCACGTAGGCCAGGCGGCCGGGCCGCAGCGGATGGGACAGGGTATCGGGTCCGTCCAGGATCGCGGAATACATCTGCGCATCCTGGCGGATCGCCACCGAGTCCTCGCGCCCGTCGCGCGAGGCGACCAGGCGCAGCCGGCCGGTGCGCGACGCCTCGTCGAAGTGCTTCTCCTCGTAGCCCGGCGCGCCGCCCTGGCTGTCCGGTTCGATCCAGATCTGCAGGAAGTGCACGCCCTCCGTCTTCGAATGGTTGTACTCGCTGTGCACCACGCCACTGCCGGCGCTCATGCGCTGCACGTCCCCGCGTCGCAGCACCGAGCCATTGCCCATGCTGTCCTTGTGTTCGAGCGCGCCGTCGAGCACGAAGGAAATGATCTCCATGTCACGGTGGCCGTGCGCGCCGAAACCCTGTCCCGGCGCGACCCGGTCCTCGTTGATCACCCGTAGCGGACCGAAGCCCATGTGCCGCGGATCGTGGTAATGTCCGAACGAGAAACTGTGACGCGAGGCGAGCCAGCCAAGATCGGCCACCCCGCGTTCCTCACTTCTGCGTACCTCCAGCATGTCGCCTCCCTCGTGGTTCGATGGGCCGCGGCGCGCGACCGCGCGCTACGCGTCCCATCGCCGCCATTATCATCGAATCCTCCGGCCTGCCCGCGCGCGGCCTGTCCCGGGAATACGCAATCTGGGCCGTGGAAACACCCATGCGTCGCATTGCCCACCCGCAGCGGGTGACATTTGAATACAATGCGAGCGTAGAAAAGGCTTGACGGCAACAAAATTGCCGGATAGCAACATCCAGCATCGGGAGTGTCCATGGAATTACAAATCCGCAACTTGTCCAAGACCTACGCGAACGGCGTCGTGGCCCTGGACAAGGTCACGCTGACGATCCCGACCGGGATGTTCGGCCTGCTCGGGCCGAATGGCGCCGGCAAGTCGACCCTGATGCGGATCCTGGCGACGCTGCAGGAATGCGATTCCGGCTCGGTGTTCCTGGACGATCTCGACGTGCTGGACGAAAAGGACGCGGTGCGCCGCCTGCTCGGCTACCTGCCCCAGGATTTCGGCGTGTACCCCAAGGTGACCGCCTACGAACTGCTCGACCATTTCGCCCAGCTCAAGGGCCTGTCGAACAAGGCGCGCCGGCGCGAGGTGGTGGACGGCCTGCTGCAGCAGACCAACCTGTTCGAGGTGCGCAACCAACGCATGGGTGGTTTCTCGGGCGGCATGCGCCAGCGCTTCGGCATCGCCCAGGCCCTGCTGGGCGATCCGCAGCTGATCATCGTGGACGAACCGACCGCCGGCCTCGATCCGCAGGAGCGGGTGCGCTTCCACAACCTGCTGTCCGACATCGGGCAGGACAAGACCGTGCTGCTGTCGACCCACATCGTGTCCGACGTGGCCGACCTGTGCTCGAACATGGCGATCATCCACAAGGGCCAGGTGCTGCTGTGCGGTGAACCGCAGGCGCTGACCTACGACATCGAGGAACGGATCTGGGCGCGCTTCGTCGAGAAGCACGAACTGCCGATGTTCCAGAAGCGCCACGCCGTGATCTCGACCCGCCTGCTCACCGGGCGCACCCTGATCCACGTGTATTCGGAGCAGGACCCGGGCGACGGCTTCGAGCCGACCCAGGCCAGCCTGGACGATGTCTATTTCGCCACCATCGCCGGACGCTACCGCCCCGACGCGGAGACCTGCTGACCCATGGCTCCGATGCTCGTGATCGCGCGCTTCGAGGCGACCCAGCGCCTCAGGCTGCTCTCGACCTGGGTCTACTTCGGCCTGTTCCTGCTGCTCTCGCTGCTGTGGATCGCGGCCGCCGGCGGCGTGTTCAAGGACCTGATCGTCTCCTTCGGCAGCCGGGTGCTGATCAACGCCCCGCGCCAGGTCGCGCTCAGCACCGCCGTGCTGGGCAGCCTGGGCGTGCTGGTGGCGGCCGCGGTGATGGGCCGCGCCGTGCAGCAGGACTTCGAGCACGAGATGCACAACTTCTTCTTCAGCGCCCCGATCAGCAAGCACGCCTACGTGCTCGGGCGCTTCCTCGGCGGCTACGCCGCGCTGGCCGTGGTGTTCTCCAGCATCGTCCTGGGCGCCTGGCTGGGCACCTTCCTGCCCGGCGTCGACCCGGACCGCCTGGGCCCGTTCATGCTGGCGTCCTACCTGCAGCCCTACCTGTTCACGCTGCTGCCCAACCTGTTCATCTTCGGCGCCATCTTCTTCGTCCTGGCGGCGCTGTCGCGGCGCATGCTGCCGGTGTACGTGGCCGCGGTGGTGATGATGATCGGCTACACCGTGGCGCCCTCGCTGGCGCGCGACCTCGACTACAAGACCGTGGCCGCCCTGATCGACCCCTTCGGCACCACCGCCCTGATCCGCATGACCGAGTACTGGCCGGTGGCCGAGCGCAACGTGCGCCCGGTGGCGCTCGAGGGCGTCTACCTGGTCAACCGGGCGGTCTGGTCCGGCTTCGCCCTGGTCGTGCTACTGCTGGGCTACTGGCGCTTCCACTTCTCCGGCCCCGGCCCCGACCGGCGCCAGGCCAAGGCGGGCGAGGACCTGCCGGCACCGCTGAGCCAGGTCGCGGTCAACACGCGCGAGCGTCCGGATTTCGCGCGCCGCAGCCTGGCGCTGCTGCTGGCGCGCACGGTCTGGTACAACCTGCGCGAATCGGTCAGGAACGTGTACTTCCTGGTCTTCGCGCTGGCCCTCGTGCTGATGCTGCTCACCGCCGGCATCCGCCTGGGTTCGGCGCCCGGGCTCGTGACCTACCCGGTCACCTATCTCGTGCTCGACCGGATCGCCGGCCTGCTGTCGCTGTTCGTGCTGGCCGTGACCATCTTCCACGCGGGCGAGATGGTCTGGCGCGAACGCGAGGCCCGGGTGGCGCAGATGATGGACGCGCTGCCAGTGCCGGGCTGGATGCCACTGGCGGCCAAGATGCTCGCCCTGGTCGGCTTGCAGGTGCTGCTGCTGGCGGTCGCGATGCTCTGCGGCATGCTCATCCAGCTGTCCAAGGGTTACTTCGCGCTCGAACCGGTGCTCTACCTGCGTACCCTGTTCCTGATCCTGCTGCCCCAGTACGCGCTGCTGGCGGCCCTGTCGATCGCCGTCCAGGCCATCGTCAACCAGCGCTACCTCGCCTATTTCCTGCTGGCCGCCTACTTCGTGGCGCTGGTGGCGGTCGGGGGCACGGCCCTGGATCATCCCTTGCTTCTGTACGGCGGAACGCTCGAAGATCTCGGCTATTCGGCCATGAACGGCTTCGGCCACGACCTGCTGCGCGAGCGCGCCTTCCAGGTGTACTGGGGCGGCGCCGCCCTGATGCTGCTGGCGCTGGCGCTGGTGCTGTGGCCGCGCGGCGTGAGCGACGGCTTCGCCACCCGCCTGCGCTTGGCGCGGCGCCGGCTGTCGCTGCCGGTGCTGGGGACCTTCGCCGCCGGGCTGCTGGTGTTCGCGGCGACCGGACTGCTGCTTTGCCGCGACATGTACGAAGGGGGCTTCCAGACCGCCTGGCAGCAGGAACGCGCGCAGGCCCGCTACGAGCAGCGCTACAAGGCCTACGCCGCCCTGCCGCAGCCGCGCCTGGCCGACGTCAACCTCGAAGTGGACATCCGTCCCGAGACGCGCACCCTCGGGGTGAAGGGCTTCTACCAGCTCGAGAACCGCAGCGGCGCGCCGATCGCCGACATCGTGCTGCACCAGCGCCCGGGGGCGCGGCTGCAGGCCCGCTTCACCCAGCCGGCGCGCCTGGTACTGGAAGATCCCGCGCTCGGCTTCCATCACTACCGCTTCACCCAGCCGCTGCCCCCCGGCGCCCGGGTGGGGCTCGAATTCACGCTGCGCTACGCGCCCGGCGGCCTGCTCGGACTCGGTGGCCGCACGCCCGTCATCGAAAACGGCACCCACTTCAGCAATGAGGCCCTGCCGCGCATCGGCTACCAGCGCGCGCTCGAGCTGACCGACGAGCGCGACCGCAAGCGCCACGGCCTGGCGCCGCGCCGGGTGCCGGCCTGGGACGTCCCGGCGGCGCAGGCGGCCAACCAGCTCGCGCCGGACGCCGACTGGATCCGGTTCGAGGCGGTGGTGAGCACCAGTCCGGACCAGATCGCCGTCGCCCCGGGCACCCTGGAGCAGGAGTGGATGGAAAAGGGTCGGCGCCACTTCCACTACCGGATGCCGCAACCGATCCTGAACCACTACGCGTTCCAGTCCGCCCGCTACGAGGTGCGCCACGACCGCTGGCGCGACGTGACGATCGACGTCTATCACCACCCCGGGCACGAGGACAACGTGGACCGGATGATCCGCGGCGCGCAGGCGACGCTCGAGTACGCGGCGACCCACTTCTCGCCCTACCAGCACCGCGAACTGCGGGTGGTCGAGGTGCCGCGACGCCGGGGCGGGATGGACATGCCCTTCCCCGGCGTGATCCCGCTGTCGGAAAGCGGAGCCTTCATCGCCCGGGTGGACGCCGACGCATCGGAGCCGATGGACTACCCCTTCCACGCGACCTCGCACGAGACGGCGCACCAGTGGTGGGGCCTGCAACTGGCCGGGGCGGGCAGCCAGGGGGCGACGCTGCTGAGCGACAGCCTGGCCGGCTACACGGCGCTGATGGTGATGAAGCGCACGGCCGGCCCGGCCGGCATGCGCGCCTTCCTGCGCAATTACCTGGACGCCTACCTGAGGGGGCGTGTGCACGAGCCGGGCCGGGAGCCGCCGCTGGCGCGCAACCAGGGCCAGGACTACATCGATTTCCACAAGGGCAGCCTGGCGCTGTACCTGCTGCAGGACCTGCTGGGCGAGCGGACCGTCAACGGCGTGCTGCGCGGCCTGCTGGGACAGTACGGTTACCGCGCCGCCCCCTACCCGGACGCGAAGGCACTGGTCGAGGCCCTGCGCGCCGTGGCCCCGCCGGACAAGGCCTACCTGATCGACGACCTGTTCGAAGCGGTCGTCCTTTACGAGAACCGGGCCGAGAGCGCCAGCGCGCGCCGCCGGGCCGACGGCAGGTACGAGGTGACGCTGCGCGCCACGGCTGCCAAGACCCGCACCGGCGACGACGGCGACGAGAACGGCGTGCCGCTGCGCGACTACATCGAGTTCGGGGTGGACGACCTGGATGGCAAGCCGCTGGTGCGCGAGCGCCGCCTGGTCGAGCGCGGGAACCAGGTCGTGACCCTGGTCGTGGACGCACGCCCGGGACGGGCCGGCATCGACCCGGACAACAAATTGATCGACAAGAAGCCCGCCGACAACATGATTGCTGTCGACATTCCCTGAACCTGGCGTTATCATCTATACAAATAATCCCGGAGGACGTCATGTCGAACCTGGTCGCAGACATCGCAGCAAAGATCGAAACGCTCAGCGTGGCGGAAAAGCATGAACTGCTGCGCCTGCTTGTGCGGGACATCGATGGCATCGACGAGGATGCCGACGAAGCCTGGCGCAACGAGATCGTGCGCCGGGTGAAAGCCATCCGCAACGGCGAAACCGCGATCCGCGCCCTGCAGGAGCGCTGGCAGGAGTAAGCCCCGCCCGAATGCAAAAAAGCCGCGAACCGGAGGTCGCGGCTTTTTTGTCGCCGGGCGCCCGCGCCGGGACGGCTTACTTCTTGGCGGCGGCGGCGCGCTTGGCCGGAGCCTTCTTCGCGGCCGGCTTTGCCGCCGGCTTGGCGGCGGCCCGGGTCGCCGCCTTGCGGGCGACCTTG